>ENA-OQJX01000213-OQJX01000213.1-human-gut-metagenome-genome-assembly--contig:-NODE-213-length-37304-cov-6.845334_pt1 | contig 37304 bp, 39 predicted proteins | sample MGYA00242615_ERZ504782 | MGnify/ENA primary metagenome ERZ504782 (study PRJEB26092, sample SAMD00036354) | human gut metagenome | host: Homo sapiens | study: EMG produced TPA metagenomics assembly of... | reverse complement strand
TCCACATCTTCCATATCGGCGGTCGATATGTCGAGCTGGTCGTACGAGAGTCCCATCATGCTGCCCTGGTTGATCTGAGCCTGCCTTCGCAAATCTCTTCCGGATAGCGGCTGTTTGTCACACCCATATCGCTTGAGAAGCCCAGTTCGACGGTCAGGTCGAGATGCTGTGCCTTGTTACCGGAAAGGCCGACACCGGTGACGCCTTTTCGGTGATATAGTTGCAACGTCCGCTGATGCCATATTCAGGATAATTGCTTTTGGCTGCGAGCGCTTCGATTTCCCGGCGGTCGATGGCATCATCTGTCCCATGCCGACGTGGCGTAACGGGATGCGTACGGTACAGAACAAATCTTCCGGGGCGATACTGTCTTTATACCATTCGGTTATCGTGTAATTAGGTTTGCATAGTTCGTAAGTCTCCCCGTCGGGGAAAGAAAAAGTCTGTTTGTCGTATGTGACGGACAGCTTACCTTCTGGTTTGACGCCGTAGATGGCCTGATCGTGCAATACACGCCCATAGTCGCGGAAGAAAGCACCGTTGCGACGGGAGATATAAACCAGCATGGAAGAGAAACCGTAGTTGCCTGATCCGCCGTTCTCCCACAATGTCGGTTTGGTTCTTCCTGCATTGCGGTGGCAACTGCCGCAAGAATAACCGGCATAGACAGGTCCGAGGCCACCTCCGTCGCCGTTGTTACTGGTGCGTACGTCGTCGTAGAGGCCGTCGCCGTTGTTGAAACGGATCGAGTTGGCTCCTGTTATCCAGTCGGCGTTCGTGTCATAGGCGACCGATGAGTTTAGGAAAATCGTTGAAGTCCCTGCTGACAGCGCATATCCGTTCGGGACATCTATTTTATCCATATCCATTTTATCGTCCTCTTCACAAGCTATGCATGAAAAGAGCAGGAATAGCGAGGATGCTAACAGGTAAGATTGCTTCATATCATTTTATTGGTTTTCTGAATTTGTTTCCGAATAACGCGAGTCACATTGTGTAATAACTCTGAAACCCTGAAACAGCGGGCATTTGTCTGCTGCTTCAAGGTTTGTCATGATCTATTATCAAGTTTGTAGTCTCAGAGGCATGTTTATTTTGCTCCGTCGATAGTACGGGGTTGTCCGTCTTTGAACAGGAGATATTCCAATGTATGGTAACCACGTACGCTCTGTGCAGCTCCGATGGCTTCGTCTTCTTCGTCGAAGTTTCCGCTCCATTCCAGATCATCCCAGTTCTGGGAATTCAATACCTGTACGATACCGTTCTGGTCCAGAGGCCAGCTGTCCATGTTCGGGTCCAAGCCTAAGTTGCAACCGGGCCGATAAGGAAAGCTTCGCTCTTTTCCCATGGTTCGCGGGCCGTGATCCATAAGTTGCAGGCCTTTTCGAAGTTGTCGTTGCTCGGGTTCTGTCTGAACTGGTTTACCGCATCCAGCAAAAGCTTGTTCTTTTCCTGCAAGTCTTTATAAGTCGGAAGAACGACTGCATCGACAAACTGTTCGGCTATCGCATCCAAATCATCGTCGTATTCAGGGTCGCCGAAAGTCTGGTTTACATACGGCTTTACTTCGTTCAACAGCAGGTTGGCCAGTTCCATGCAGGTGTTCATTGCAGCAACAGCCTCTTCGCTGTCAATGTTATTGCGGAACGGTTGCGGAATAGCCTGAATCGCCTTTGCAGAAGCGAAAATCAGTGTTTTGATTTCTTCGTCGAGATCCGGATTGGTAGAAGCGATCAGTTTAGAAAGCGAGTGCTCTGCGATATCCCCTTCATCGTCGAAATCTTTGTAAGAGTTGAAAGCGCTCAGGTTTCCGTCTACTTTGGACACGTCGTTGTCATCGATACGGCCGTAGTAGGTGTTACGGATGGAGAAAATATTGTTCGTATAGTCGTCTCGCGAGTGCCAGCTATACCATGATTCGACGGCATAAAGACCGCCTTCCTTGTCACCGCTGGTATATTTGGTATACGGGTCTTTGATCTTGGCGTCACCGACTTCGTTGGCGATGTTCCACATACCGCTTTCGATCATTTCCTCGATACACGAAAGAGGCTTTGGTAAGCGCCGGCAGTCTGATCTTTGAAGATCGTGGCGTATGGACGTGTGAACCTTGCTCGTCGACATAATCCGTTACCCAGGAATTGTAGAGCGTGGTCGCATCGTTGTTTAGCAACATTGCCACGTTGTACATATAGTTACCCCATGCAACGGCGTTTTCAGAACTGTAGTCCAGGCTGATCGGATCTTTTCCGCCACCATCAGGCGTGGGATCGTCGTTGTCGCTACATGCTCCCATCGAGAATGTCATGGCGAGCGATAAGGCTGCCAGATAGAAATAATTTTTCTTTTTCATTTTATTGATAAGTTATTAAATTGTTTATGTTGTTTTTATTTGCTGAGGAACCAGCCGATGTAGCGATAGCCAGGCTGAATTCGTTTTCACTGTTATATTTACCGCCTCCGATTTTGCGTGTCGTGTAGTCCGCTTTTACGACAAGGTTAGGTAGAGCGTACCAGTTGGCGCCGGCTGTCCACATACTTACTTTGTTGCGTAAGTCCATCGTGTGTTTGCCTTCGCCTTTCTCCTGCGGGTTGTAGTATTCGTAGCGAACGAACGGATAGATTACAGGCACATTCCTGTTGTCTTTGCAAACCGCACGCAGGTTGAAGCCCACTTCACCACCGTAGCTGACTGCACGTTTGGCGATCGGGGTTGTCTGTGTGTAAGGAGAACCGCCACTCTGGTGATTGTTGACGTTGCTGAGGTCGTCGGCTTTACTCAGATTACCATATATCATGTTGGCACGTGCGGTGACATATTTGTTTTTATATTGCAGGTCGGCCGTATAGATGCGCAAAGGTATGTTCCCATATTTGACGTAGGTCTCCGGTTTGTCGGAATTGGCTCCTGTGTTGTGGCAATAGTAGAAGGAACCGCCTATTTTCAATCCCGGTACCCCTAAATAGTTCAGGCGGGCCACGTAGCCCGGCGAGGTGAAGTTGTCTGTTTCGAACAGTCCCTGCTTGCCGCCGGCAACCCATGTATTACGGTCGAAACCGTTGGCGTTCAATCCGGCAACGACCAAAGCCTGATAGTTGAAACGTGTGTAGCCTCGGCCGAACGTACCGAACACTTCGATACCGTTTTCATGCCAGGTGGAAGGAAGGAGAGTCGTTTCGCCTTCCGGACGGGAAGTCCCGAAGAAGTTGATCGGCTCGTGCTGCTCGTTGGTCAAGCCGACCGGGACGATCAGATGGCCGGCGCGGACATTGAAGGCCGGATGGACAAGACGTGTGATGTGGAATTGTTCCAAAGCGACTTCACCGCCTTTTTCCACCTCCATTTCATATTCTCCGTTTTCTGTGTTCTCTATCTCATAGGCACTTCCCGTACCTCCTGCCTCAAATTCTATTTCTGCTCCTAATATCCATTGGGAATTGAATTTGTAATCGAAAGCCAGGACAAAACGAGGAATGGAGATCGAATTGCGATGGTCTTTCTTGCTTCCGTTGTCCGTACCCCGGAAGCGGTTGATGCCGTAGTCCATAAAGTTCGCGAGGATTTCCCCATATCCGCCGAAGCGAAATTTGTTATATCCGGAGGCATAAATATCTGCGGATTGTTCCACTGCGGATTTTCCTGTCGTTGTTTCTTCTTGTTCCTGTGCAAAAGCCGTTGCACAAGAGGTTAGTAGAGTGATTGCTAATAAATTAGTTAACCTTTTCATTGCGTTTTTTAATTTTTGGCAAAATTAGAGGGGCTACGAACGGTGTGCAATCGCAATTAGTAGGTAAAAAGGTGTCGATGTTACCTATTTGTAGGTATTGTGTTAATGATTGTCCGCTCATACCTTTGCTTCTGTCAATTATGTATCATGATTAGGTATAATCGTCGACCGGAACCTTATCGATAGAATGTCAATGTAATGTTTATTTTAAAGTAAATAACAACAGCGGGGATTTTTATTGGTTTTCCTTGCAACAAAAGAAGAACTGTTTTGAGAAAAACGGTTCTTTTTGTTTAAATATCACCCTGATTAGGTAGCAAAAGGCATTTTTTTACTCACATATAGGTATTGTAGGAGGCCGGAGGTGCCCGTATCTTTGCAATGTCATTAAGAAAGTAACACTATTAGTATAATCGCTATATCAAAACCTTTTGCTAATTATGTAAGCATATAAGATGATTAACTATATCGGAAAGTTTTTATTGGTTATTTTCGATATAAAAAAGAAGCCCCTCTGTGAAGAGAGGCTTCTTTTTTTATTAGGGAATCGGTTCCTTTCTTTACAGGGGTATCAATTGTTCGACGAGGGATAATTTGTGTGACACAGTAGTGCCACACAAATTCCATCAGCATGGCACAGCAGTTTCCTCGGCATGGCACAGTCGTTCCCTCGGCAGGAAACAGCCGTTACATAGGTATGGCACAACAGTTACATCGGTATGTAACCGGTCACAGGCTACCAGTCGTATGTTTCGAAATAGGCATCGAACTTGCCCGGATCACCGATGCCACACTGTTCCAATATATTCAAAATGCTTTTTTGCTCGTTTGGTGAGAGAGGCCGTTCGCCTTTGCGCACTCGATAGTATGTTCTGCGCCCGAAATGGTTCAAGAGCCTGCTGGCAGCTTCTTGCATTTGCCGGTAGGGCATCCGCTCCAGCATTCCGATGAAACCGAGTGCATAAGTCTGCTTGCCGGAAGGGCGGAAATAGGGGCAGTCGCCGGTTTGGTTCTTTTGGTATTTGGGACTGATGACCCGCCATAGTCTCACTTTATCACTGATTTGTTGCTCGGCGATGCGCCTCAGGCAGCCAGTGGCTTTCGGGCAGTCTTGGTTCATGCAGAGTAGGTAAGCGTCCGGGATGGCGGAGGCGTTGATTTTTTCTTTCATATATTATATAATGTGTTGTAGTCATTTGATCCGTTTGTGACGGACGCTGATGTAAAGATATATAATAATGTAGGGTTTTGCAAGTCTTGATACCATTATTATGCTAAGCAGCCAATACTCCGTATTTTGTATATCTTTAACAAAAGGGGAGGTTTTTCCAAGAGGAAATTACGGAATCTGCTGTTTTTGCCGTTTTTCGCCTCCGATGAGGATAAAAGGAAATTATTTTGTATATGATTGATAATCTTTATTTTAATGGAGATGTGTGGAGACTTGGCGAGTGGTTGAAAACAGTTACTTTTCTGTATGGTTTTATTTGCTTTTTTATAATGTAAGTCGTTATTAATAAGAAGTATAGGTATGTGAAAAGAAAAATGGCGAAAAAACGTACGTTTTTTTTCGCCATTTTCACTGCACAAAAATACAACTACTTTTTAAACCTGCAATCCTTTCTCCCAATTATTTTTCCTTTTCTATATTCTTTCTTATCAATCAGATAGCTTATCTTGTACAAACCTATCGCCTTTTTACCACGAACTGCCTGACATCCAAAAAAAAATGACTAAAAAAAACGTACGTTTTCTCTCGTCAAAATACAGGAATTTGGTAAAAACCTGTTAAACAGGAAGTAAGAACGATATTCAATATATATATTATTATTAATTAAACATTTTAGATTATGAACAAGAGATTTTCTACTCTTTTGGCTGCCGCCTGGTGGCCGGTTCGTTCAGTTCGATTTACGCACAGTTGGATGGGCGTAATGTTGAATGGAAGGATGCACAAGCAAACCGAGCCTATTATTTGGTCGGAACTCACTACACTGGTTCTGAAGATATTGTAGATGCCTTCACAATTGGCGCAAGGGTTGAAAACGCAGAAGATGCTATTAAGCCGAATGCTACTCAAGAAGCCGCACAATGGACAGTTGAGACTAAGACAGTTGGTAACGCCACTTATTATTCTTTCAAGAATATCAAGGCAGATCAATATTTGGCTTTCCAAAAGGATGAAACTGGTGACTATAAATTGGCAAGCAAAAAAGATGCTGCAAATGATGAAAAATCATTCCGTTGGTTTGCTTTGGCAGATATGAACGGTAACAAAAATTACTTGAAGGCAGTTTTACCTGCCGGAGAAGATTTTTACTTAGGATTGAAGTTGGAGGATGGTAGCTGGAAAACAGCTTTAGTGGCTACTCCTGGAGGAGATGCTGCGGATCAAGTTGGCAAGAAAGCGATTACTCTCTACGAAATCTACAACGACCAGATTACAGCAGAAGATTTTGCAAGCAAGTTTGGCGAAAACTTCACAATCGAGTTCCCGGAAACATTGGATGACATGGACGTGTTTGAAAATGTAAGCGTAGAAAAAATCGCCAATGATAATTTGGGCTTCAAGTTGGTTGACGACAAAGGTACAAAAGATACAAAAGACGACGAATATGTTGTTTTGACAAACGAACGTGTTTCCAACTCAGAGTTGGCTGCCAACGCAATCGGTTATCGCTATGCAAAAATGACTGCTAAAGCGATTGCAGATAAAAAAATTGATAAAAAGAACACTGTATTCTATGCTGAAGAGAACAAAACAAACATCGGAGATGGCAAATATGCATTAGTTCAGAAAGTAAAAGTTGGCGACCTGGACAATAAAGATGTTACTTTCGGTAAAGTGACAAACGATGAAACAACTCGTCAGTTGGCTTCTGTCGAATATGACAGCCATTCTACTTTCATGGGTGTTACAGTAGGCAAGGGTACACGCGTCGCTAATACTGAAGTTGCCAACGAAAGAATGTTGATCGTAAATGTAACTGCCAAGGTTGCAGACAAGAAGAATTCTTCTGCACTGGGGTTGAAGAATGATTTCACTGGCGCACGTTGGTATGACAAAGTTTCTGAAGCTGACTTCGATCAGCCACAGGGTCAGTGGTTGGTTGCTGCGGGTACAACTGCTAACACAATCAAGTTGATCAATGTTCAGAAACCGGGTTTTGTACAAGACAATATCCGTCTGTATGAAGCAGAAGGTGAAAATACTTACACAGTATTTGCTTCTGATTTAGGTTTGTCTGGTCTTGAAACAATCACTTTGACGAAAGTAGAAGATTATGACAAGCTGAACGGTTACTACAGTACATTGTCTGACATCAACCAGAAGTTCGCTTTCGTAACAACAGGTGAATATGCTAACGAAGAAGCTGATTCAGATCTGTATTTGAAAGCTGGTGTAGATGGATCTGCTGCAACAGTTGTTCCTCACGCTGGTTCTGAATGGGAATTGATCCGTAACGAAAAAGCACAGGCTGTTACTGCTGACTACAAATATTATGACGGTGAAAAATGGGTTGAACTGAAAGGTGCTGGTGACGAAAAAAAAGGTATACTGCCGGCTGATACAGTTCGTTTGGCTTACTCATATGCAATCAATGCTGATGAATTAGGTTTGGGAACAGATTGGGAGATGGCTAAGGATGACATCGAGTTCTTCTTGAAAGAAAATGGTAAAGGTACATACGCTATCGTATATGGTGCTACTGCTGATGAAGTAAAAGAATACGGTGTAATCAATAGTTCTAAGGAACTAGTAAAAGCTGCAATTGACTTTACTGAATCTACTCCGTTCGAAATTGTAGATTTGGATGCTGCTCCTTCTTTGGCAGCAGACAGCAAGCATATGACATTCGAAGCTACTAACAGCATCGGCTTCATCGCTTCTGACGAAAACAACAGCGCAGTGTTGGCTAAAGAAGCTGCTGCTTTGTGGGTTGACTCTGTAAATGCTGAAGGTTATGCAACTCCGAAGTTCTTCATTTCTTACGCAGGCAAGATGATGACAACTGCTGGTAAGTTTAAAGAAATTGTTGAAGAGGCTTATGCTAATGATGAAATCAGCAAGAAAGAATATGCAGAACTTATTGCTAATGAAAATCTTAAATATAAGAATGTAAACCGTATCAAATTTGTAGACGCTGAACGTCTGGCTGGTGAAGATACTTTGGTTATCGCCGATGAAAAGTATACTGGCAAGGATATCGAAGACTTCAAGTTCAAAGTTACTGAAAACGAAGACGGTGACTATGTACTGAAAGCTAATGGCAACTATGTATATGTAATCAACGGTAACTTGGTTTACGGTACAGATGCTAAGGAAGCTGAAGCATTCGTAATCGAAGTAACTTCTACTCCGACAGCTAACGAAGGCATCGCAACATCTGAAGTGAAAGTTCTTGCCGGTAACGGTAACGTAACGATCGCAGGTGCAGCCGGTAAGAAAGTTGTTGTAAGCAACATCTTAGGTCAGGTAGTAGCTAACACGGTTGTTTCTTCTGACAATGCTGTAATCGCTGCTCCGGCAGGTGTAGTAGTTGTAGCAGTTGAAGGCGAAGCTGCTGTAAAAGCTATCGTTAAATAACGATTGATACTAAAAAAAACAATACTGTTGTCTATCGTAAGGGCGGAGTAGAACCCCGCCCCTACAGACACAATGACATTTTATAATCAAATAATTCTTTGGTTGCGCGGAGGCGAAAGCCTCCAACTACCCTGCGACAGGCGAACAAGCGACCGTATTTAATATTAATAATACTAAAGTAATGAAATTAAAAGTTCTACTGCTTTTCCCTCTGTGAAGACCGGACGGCAGACAAAAAACAGGCCCCGGCGGTATTCGTACTGCTGGGGCTTCGTTGTTCCCTTATCCCTATTTGTAGGTATTTTCCCCAGTTTAACATCCCTCGTCCTTTACAATCCTTTTCAGATAGGGGGAAAAGACGTATCTTTGCACGCCTAAACCGAAATAGACAAGATAAGCTTATGAAGTTTGAAAACGAGAACTGGGCGCAGTTCAAAGGAGAAACCTGGAAAAAGGAGATCAACGTAAGAGACTTTATCCAGAACAATTATAAACCTTATGACGGTGATGATACGTTCCTCGTACCCTCTTCGGAGAAAACGAAGAAAGTGTGGAACAAGCTGACCGAAATGTTTAAGGTGGAAAGGGAAAAAGGAGTATATGACGCCGAAACGAAACTTCCTCAGGGGATTGACACATACGGACCCGGTTACATTGATAAGGAGAACGAAGTAATCGTCGGTCTGCAGACAGACGCCCCGTTGAAACGAGGTATTTTCCCGAAAGGTGGTATCCGCATGGTCGAAAACAGTCTGGAAGCCTATGGCTATCATCTGGACCCGATGACAAAAGAAATCTTCACCAAATACAGAAAGACGCACAACGAAGGTGTTTTTTCAGCCTATACGGACGAGATGGTAGCTGCACGCCGTTCTGCCATTATCACCGGACTGCCTGATGCTTACGGACGCGGACGTATCATCGGTGATTACCGCCGTGTGCCTCTGTACGGAACTCAGATCCTGATCGAAGAGAAGAAACGTTTCCAGAAACGTCTCGATATCCAGGAACTGACGGAAGAGATCATTCAAAGCCGTGAGGAGATAACGGAACAGATCAAAGCGTTGAAAGCATTTGAGAAAATGTGTGCCGGTTATGGTTTCGATGTGACACGCCCGGCCAAGGATGCCCGCGAAGCTGTGCAGTATTTGTATCTGGCTTACCTGGCTGCCGTAAAGGACCAGGATGGAGCGGCCATGTCTCTCGGACGTACTTCCACGTTCCTCGATATCTATATCGAAAAGGATATCCGTGAAGGCAAGCTGACGGAAGAAGAGGCACAGGAATTGATCGACCAGTTTATTATCAAACTGCGTATTGTCCGTTTCCTGCGTACTCCGGAATACAACGACCTGTTCTCCGGTGATCCTGTTTGGGTGACAGAATCGCTGGGCGGACAAGGTGTTGACGGCCGTTCGTTGGTGACAAAGACATCTTACCGTTATCTGTATACCTTGTATAATCTCGGCCCGGCGCCCGAACCCAACTTGACGGTGCTTTGGTTCAACAATGCACCGGATAACTGGAAAAACTTCTGTGCGAAAGTATCGATCGATACCTCCGCCATACAGTACGAGAACGACGATCTGATGCGTCCGGACTATGGCGACGATTACGGTATCGCCTGCTGTGTGTCTCCGATGAAGATCGGTAAGCAGATGCAGTATTTCGGAGCTCGTGCCAACCTGGCAAAGTGCCTGTTGTATGCGATCAATGGCGGACGTGACGAGAAATCGGGCGTGCAGGTGGCTCCCCGCTTCGAGCCGATCACCAGCGAATATCTGGATTACAATGAAGTGATGGAGAAATACGAGCAGATGATGCGCTGGCTGGCTAAAGTCTATGTCAATGCACTGAAGATCATTCACTACATGCACGACAAATATGCGTATGAAGCATTCGAAATGGGGCTTCATGACGGAGATGTGGAACGTATCCGTGCAACCGGTATTGCCGGCCTTTCTATCGTTGCCGACTCGCTGGCTGCCATCCGTGACACAAAAGTGAAAGTAATCCGTGACGAACGTGGTTTGGCTGTCGACTTCGAACGCGAAGGCGAATATGTGCCTTTCGGAAACAATGACGATCGTACGGACAGTATTGCTGTCGACATTACCGAGAAGTTCATGGAATACCTGCGCCAGCATCAGACATACCGCAAGGCCACTCCGACACAGTCTATCCTGACGATCACTTCAAACGTGGTCTACGGAAAGAAAACCGGAACGACTCCCGATGGCCGTCCGGGTGGTACGCCGTTCGCTCCGGGAGCCAATCCGATGAACGGACGCGATACGAAAGGGGCTGTCGCTGCTTTGGCTTCTGTTGCCAAACTGCCGTTCCAGCATGCGCATGACGGTATTTCCTATACATTTGCCGTTTCACCGGCCACCTTGGGCAAGGAGCGCGATATTCAGGTGAGTAATTTAGTGAGCCTCTTGGATGGCTATTTCACGCCTGATGGCGGCCAGCATCTGAATGTGAACGTGTTCGATAAGGATCTGCTGTTAGATGCGATGGAGCACCCGGAGAAATACCCGCAGCTTACGATCCGTGTTTCGGGCTATGCTGTCAATTTCGTCAAGCTGACACGCGAACAGCAGCTCGATGTCATCTCGCGCACTATCAACAGCAGTTTATAATTGTCAATTGTCAATTCTCAATTGTCCATTGATTAATATGTTGGGATACATACATTCTTTAGAGAGTTTCGGGACCGTTGACGGTCCCGGAATTCGCTTTGTCGTTTTTATGCAAGGGTGTCCGCTTCGTTGTCTGTATTGCCACAATCCGGATACCTGGGAGGTGAAGCGTGAGACACCTTATCAACTGGAACCCAAAGCGTTGCTTGCCGAAGTGCTGCGCTATAAGAATTTTATCGCTAAAGGTGGTGTTACTGTTACTGGTGGCGAGCCTTTGTTACAACCAGAATTCCTTAAAGAGTTTTTCCGCCTTTGCCGTGAGAACGGTATCCATACGGCGTTGGATACTTCCGGCTATATCTGTTCCGGCAAAGCTTTGGAAGTCCTTGAATATGTCGATCTGGTTCTGTTGGACATCAAGACGATCGATGCCGGGCTTCATCCCCGTCTGACAGCTGTGAAACTTGATAACACTTTACGTTTTCTTGATGAGTTGGAGAAACGCGACATTCCCGTATGGGTCCGCCATGTGGTCGTTCCCGGTCTGACAGATAATGATGAGGATCTGGAAAAATTAGCCGGATACGTCAGCCGCTATAAGGTGATTCAGAAAGCCGAGCTTCTGCCTTATCACACAATGGGAACTTATAAATATGAGGCGCAGGGCCTGGATTATAAGCTGAAAGGTGTGGAACCGCTTTCGGCAGAGCGCCTGGCCAATGCTAAAACGATCTTTAGGAAACACGGGATAAACGTATAAGACTAATCGAGCGTCTGCTCTTTGATGATGATCGGTTTGCGGCTGATCCGGTTGACTGTGCGGACACTGTCACTTTCAACACTGGTTACATCTCCTTCGCAGTTGGTGAAATAGATGTAATGTCCCATATCCATGAAACGATAAACCTTACACCCTTCATGTTCGAACAGGTATTCGACTTGATAGGAGGAATTGTTTGCTGGTTTTTCCCGCGTAAGGGGTATTTGTGAGACGCATGAAGAAAGCCATGCGCTGCAAATGAGCAGCAGGCCCGCTGAAAATGTATACAAACTTGCTCTTCTCATCTTCGAATATTTTTAAGTTAACATCCAAAGGTAACAATTAAAGAATCACATGGTATGGCCGAAAGGTATTTTACCTATAATTAGGTATATTTTGGTTGTTCCGGAAAACATAACTTTGCTTCATATTGTCATAGTGGATGAGTGTACTTGCTGATAGGGATCCGTCTATCGGCAGATAAAAATTATCAATTTGAAAAATTCTTTCAATCAGTACCTTACGATTTACCTTTGCAGAGTAATCAAAAAATAGTAGTAACAAATTAAATAGTAAAAATCATGGAACCAATTATCAATTCACAAGTACCCGAATTCAAAGTTCAAGCTTTTCAGAATGGTAATTTCAAGACCGTAAGTAACGAAGATATCAAGGGCAAATGGGCCATCTTTTTCTTCTATCCTGCCGACTTTACATTCGTATGCCCGACCGAATTGGTCGATATGGCTGACAAGTACGGCAAATTTCAGGAAATGGGTGTCGAAGTATACTCTGTAAGTACAGACTCACACTTTGTGCATAAAGCATGGCATGATGCTTCCGAAACAATTCGCAAAATCAAATATCCGATGCTGGCAGATCCGACAGGTGCTTTAAGCCGTGCGTTCGGTGTGATGATCGAAGAAGAGGGTATGGCTTATCGCGGTACATTCCTGGTAAATCCCGAAGGTAAGATCAAGATTGCTGAAATCCATGATAACGGTATCGGCCGTAATGCAGACGAATTGCTTCGTAAAGTTGAAGCTGCCCAGTTTGTTGCTTCTCACCCGAATGAAGTTTGTCCTGCAAAATGGAAAAAAGGCGAAGCAACATTGAAGCCGAGCATCGACTTGGTTGGTAAGATCTAAAGTTATGTTAGACTCTGCAATGAAAGACCTGCTTTCGGGCATTTTCTCCGGACTGGTGTCCCAATATGTATTTGATATACAAGTCGCTCCTGATCATGAAAGTCGTCAGGAGCTGATAGACCTGCTTAGTGATGTGGCATCTTGCTCGGATCATTTGTCATGTAACATTGCCGATGGAGAGGGGCTTCAATTTACAATTGTAAAAGACGGGATACCTACTGGTATCCGGTTTCGTGCAGTACCCAACGGCCATGAATTTACATCCCTGCTGTTGGCTGTCTTGAATAGTGATGGAAAAGGTAAAAATATACCGGACGAAAGTATCTGTGCACGTGTCAGAGCCTTGAACGGTCCGATCAAGCTGACGACTTATGTTTCTCTTACTTGCACCAACTGTCCGGATGTGGTGCAGGCACTCAATGTCATGGCAACTCTCAACAGCCGCATCACCCATGAGACGGTGGATGGCGCCATCAACCAGAAAGAAGTTGAGGTGATGAAAGTACAGGGAGTCCCTTCTGTTTTCGCCGATGGCAAACTGATCAATGTGGGCCGTAGTGATTTTGGAGAATTGCTTTCCAAACTCGAAGCCCAATACGGAATTAATGAAGGGATTGTTGATAACTCTGTTGAAAAACCTGTTAAGAACTATGATGTGGTAGTAGTGGGAGGTGGACCTGCCGGTGCTGCCTCTGCCATCTACTCGGCACGTAAAGGCTTGAATGTTGCAGTGATAGCCGAACGTATCGGTGGACAGGTCAAAGAAACAGTCGGTATCGAGAACCTGATCTCCGTTCCTCAGACTACCGGGAAGCAGTTGGCGAACGATCTTCTGACACATATCAACGACTATCCGGTCGATATATTGGAGCATCGCCGTGTAGACAAAGTCGAACTGGACGGAGCGGCGAAACTTCTGACCACTTCTACCGGTGAACGTTTTTCTGCTCCTGCTGTTATCGTGGCGACAGGTGCAAGCTGGCGCAAGTTGAATGTTCCGGGCGAAGCGGAATATATCGGGAGGGGGGTCGCTTTTTGTCCTCACTGCGACGGCCCGTTCTATAAAGACAAGCACGTAGCGGTTGTCGGCGGTGGAAATTCGGGTATTGAAGCGGCTATAGATTTGGCAGGCATTTGCTCGAAAGTGACGGTGCTGGAGTTTATGGACGAGCTGAAAGCCGATCAAGTGCTGCAGGAAAAAGCGAAGAGCTTGCCGAATGTGGAAATTTTCTTGCATTCCCAATCTTTGGAAGTGATCGGTAACGGCGATAAGGTGACAGGTCTTCGTGTAAAAGACCGTAAGACGGAAGTGGAGCGGGTGATTGATCTGGATGGTATCTTCGTCCAAATTGGTCTGGCTGCCAATAGCGGCGTGTTCTGCGATGTTGTCGAAACAAATAAACCGGGTGAGATTGTAATCGATGCGCATTGCCGGACAAATGTTCCCGGTATCTATGCGGCGGGCGATGTCTCGACTGTACCTTATAAACAGATAATCATAGCGATGGGAGAAGGGGCAAAAGCGGCTCTGTCTGCTTTTGAAGACCGTATGAGAGGTTTAATCGGTTAATATTTAGTATTTGCTATGAATGAAGGAGGTGCGCCAAAACACCTCCTTCATGATCTTTTGTGCCTAAATATCTACTTATTGCAAATTGATCTCATCCACAAACAAGAACGCCGGATTACCTGCACCTCCGTGCCATGACGGAAGTTTGTCGCTCTTGATGATGACTTCGACATAGCGGGCTTTTACCGGGGAGAAGGAGATTTCCTGCGGATAAAGGCCGTCTTTGTCGTTTTTACCTAAAGACGGGATTGTTTTGGATGCTACCTCCTTGAAGCTCTGTCCGTCGTCCGATACCTTTACGGTAACGCCTGCCGCCCCCATGATCCAGTCCCCTTTCACAACATTCGTGTTGAAAGAAACTTTGCTGAATTCAGTCGGTTCTTTCAGGTCGATAATGGCATCCAAATCCTTGCCTTGGAATCCTAACCAGCGTCCGGTCTTGTAGTTGTCGTTGCCGCTCAGGCCGTCGGTCAGTTCCGGGCCTCCGTTGAAGTCATACCCTCTGCTGGGAGCTACTTTCAATGTGACCGGCTTAGCCGTCGCCTTGTTGAAGTCGATCTTTTCAGAGAAGATGCGGCTGTTTCCAGTCGGGCGGACAGCTACGGCTTTTACTTCTGCATTTTGCTTGATGCGGAGAGGGGCTTCGTATTTCGGGCTGGTTGCTGTCGGTTCGCTGCCGTCAAGCGTATAATGGATATCGGCGGTACCTTCGGTTTCGAGTGTCACGACGATTTCACCTTTGTCACCGTCGGTAGCGAAAGAGGCGCGAATGTCGAAGATATGTTTGGCGTAGTTGTAACCTAAGCGGTCGTAAAGTTCGGTCATACGAACCAAGCGCGGCAGGAACGCTTTGAAATTCTTCGGAGCGTTTGTCCATTGCACTTCTGCCAATGCATCCATACGCGGCAATACCATATATTCGACCTGGCTGAATGTCGGGATATATTCTGTCCAAAGGTTTGCCTGCACACCGGTTACATATTTCTGGTACTCTTCCGGGATTCCGGCAGTCGGTTCGAATGAATAGACGCGTTCCAACGGTAGGTAACCACCGATGGCAAGCGGGTCGTGTTCTGTGTCGGTTGACTGATAGTAGTCGAAATACAGGTAAGAGTTAGGCGTCATAATCACATTATGTTTTTGTTTGGCAGCTTCGATACCTCCGTCTACTCCGCGCCAGCTCATCACCGTTGCGTTCGGAGCCAGTCCGCCTTCCAGGATTTCGTCCCAACCAATGATATGGCGTCCTTTGCTTTCGACGAATTTCTCCATACGTGAAATGACATAGCTTTGCAGGTATTCTTCGGCCGTATGCTTGCTGTCTCCTTTGATGCCTTCCGCCTTGATGCGTGCCTGGCATTTCGGACAACTCTTCCAACGCACTTTCGGGCATTCGTCACCGCCTACGTGGATATATTCGGACGGGAAAAGGTCGATCACCTCGCCAAGCACGTCTTCAAGGAAGGTCATGGCTTTTTCATTACCGGCACAGATCACGTCGTCGGAAACCCCCCACTGTGTCCATACTTCATACGGTCCGCCTGTACAACCTAATTCAGGGTAGGTCGTGATGGCAGCCAGCTGGTGTCCCGGAAGGTCTATTTCGGGGATGATTGTAATGAAGCGTTCTTGAGCGTAAGCAATCACGTCGCGGATTTCATCTTGCGTGTAGAACATACCTTCGCCATACGGTTTACCGTCATATTTGCCGGAGTTACGGCCGATGACGGTTTCTTTGCGTTGCGCCCCGATCTTGGTCAGTTCCGGATATTTCTTGATCTCGATGCGCCATCCCTGGTCGTCTGTCAGGTGCCAGTGGAAACGGTTCATGTTGTGCAAGGCGAGCATATCGATGAACTTCTTGACCGAGTCGGTCGGGAAGAAATGGCGGGAAACATCGAGGTGCATACCGCGATAGGGGAAACGCGGATAGTCGTTGATGCAGATGGAAGGAAGTTCGACATCCATTCCTACGGCTACGGCGGGGATAGACTTGCGCAAGGTCTGTACGCCATAGAAAATGCCGGCGTTGGATGCTCCGGCGATCTCGATGCCGTTCTCGCTGACCAGCAGACGGTAGCCTTCCGGATGCTGGATGTCGGAAGCGATCGACAGATGAATGCCTCTGTCTGCGTTTCCGGTGATAACTTTCGGTTCATATCCCGTAGCCTCTTTGATATAGGAGGCAAGGAAACGGGCGGTCTGTTCCATTTCCGTATCACCTTCCTGATAGGAGATTGGGGTAGACGGTTTCAACAGGAACGGAGTGTTTCCACCTTGGGTTATCTCTTGCGGAAGCGGGATAACGGCATAGTCTCCTTGTGCTTTTTTACCATCCGAACAAGCCACGGCTCCGGCCAGGGCTGTCAGGATACATGCATACTTCGTTAGTTTGTTCATGCGTTTAAAATGTTATAAGTGAAAAAAATAATGATTCTTATTTAGTCCAGTAGTCCACGACGGTGACGGCAGAAGCCTTGTCTCCTAATACTTTCCCGAAAGCCTTATGCGCCGGGTGGACGAGGTAGGCGTCGCGGTCCGCATCTGAATGAAACGTCAGGAAGAAGCAGTGCGTCAATCCCTGTTGCAATCCTTCGGGACTGCAATCCGTCCCCCATTCGTACCCTTTGATCAGGTCTATCTGGGAAGGAAGTGCGCAGAAAGCATCTTCGACTTCTTTGATCTGTTGGGCGGATACTTCGGGTTTGAATCCGAACATGACAACGTGGCGAAGCATTTTCTCCTGCTTGGGAGCATTGCTGCAACAGAACATCAGGGCCGAGAATGCCAGGATTGTCAATGATGCGAAGATTGTCTTTTTCATGATGACCAGGATTAATTTATGATTATGCAAAGACAAAGATAAAGATAAATAGTAGACTCCCCTATAATATAACAGGCTTTTCTTTGATCGGACTACTATATTGTTTCTGTTTCATGCCGATGAAACTTTTGTTTCACCCTATGGAAAAAAGTGAAACCTTTTGATCGGTCTTGAAAAAGTCCTGCACCTTTTTCACTGTAGTGCACTGTGTATAGGCATCGTGACAGTAGATGATCGCCTGTTTCTTTAAGGTCGCCTCTTCCAGCATTCGCACTTTCTCGTTGTAGGATACGACGGGACAAGTGTCGTATGCGGAGATCCAGAGAGGTGAAACACTTGCCGCCAACGGGATGACATCGCCTGCGAAGACGTATGTGCACTCAGGTGTCGTGATGTAAGGTGCGATTTGTCCCGGTGTATGTCCGTCGAACAGCCGTAGGTCGATACCGGGGCAAAGATTCGTGTCGCTTTCGATGAGGCGGAGCTTGCCGCTGTCGTAGGTGGCTTGCATATTCTCGATGAAATAGGAGTCGGCTTCGAGCGCATTCGGATGAAGGAAATTCTCCCATTGTGTACGGCTAACCCAGTGGGTGGCATTCGGAAAGGCCATTTTAAAGAGAGGCTTTCCGTCCGGTTGCTCTTCTTTTTGTGTCGTATATCCGCAATGGTCGAAGTGAAGATGCGTGAGTATGATATCCGTAACCTCCTCACAGGCAACGCCTCGTCTTTGAAGTTCTTCCTTCAGATCGACGAGGTCGAAGAAGTTGTAATAGCTGAGTTGTTTCAGATGTTTGTTGCCTGCCCCGTTGTCAACAAGTACGATTTTTCCGTTCCCGTCTCGCACCAATAGAGTGCGCATGGCCAAGATGCATCCATTTTGTTCATCGCTTGGATAACGGCGGCTCCAGGCGGTCTTGGGAATCGCACCGAACATGGCGCCTCCGTCTGCATGGAAAAAGCCCGTGTCTATAAGTTGAATATCCATAAATTATGCTTTTTCCAACAAAGATAGGGAAGTTTTTTCTTTCAAACCCATGCGAAGGGTAAATGAAATTGTGTACATTTGCAGGCAAAATCTGAGTGATGCGAAAAGTTCATTTAATCTCCGTAACCGAGCCTCTGTTGTTTGACTTAGCCCTGGCTATTCACCAAAAAGGATATGAAGTAAGCGTATCCGGTGTCGGACTGGCTGATACGACTCTTGCCAGACTGGAAAAAGAGGGGTGTACTTGTCATGGGGACGGATGGTTTCCGGAGAGATTAACTAAAGATATACATTTTGTGGTATTAGGGGCCGCAGTCCGACAGGATAACCCCGAATTGATACGAGCAAAGGAACTGGGATTATTAGTGCTTTCGATACCTGAATTCATATTTCAGCGGACGAAAGAGAAGACGCGGGTTGTTGTTGCCGGCAGCCGGGGAAAGAAGACGATCATCTCGATGATTGTTTGTGCCCTGAGGCGGCAGAAACTTGCGTTCGACTATGCGTTGACCAGCGAAGTTCCCTTGTTGCCTGATCGTGTACATCTGAGCTACGAAGCCCGGATCGCGATTATCGAGGGTGACGAGCATGTCACGTCCGCTTTGGAGAAACGGTTCCAGCTTGAATTCTATCGTCCGCATATTGCTATTCTGACCAATCTGATGTGGACTTCCGCGACTGACCATGCCACGCCGGAGGCCTATCACACGACTTTCCGTACGTTCGCCTCTTCCATCGAGCGCGGGGGAAAGCTGATCTATTTTGACGGCGATCCTGTTGTCAAGCAGCTTGCCCAGGGAGTACGCGAGGATATAACGGCTATGCCCTACGATCAACATGTCGTGGTCGAGAAAGAAGGAAAGACTTATTTGCAGACTCGCTACGGGGATTTTCCTATCTATATTCCGGACCGCTTCTTCTTGATCAACTTGAATGCTGCCCGCCTGGCCTGCCGCCAGTTAGGTGTAAAAGATGCGGATTTTTATCAGGCATTATCCGAATATAGTGTATCTTTGCTCCCATGATTATAGCGAGACAAAAAAGAAAGGAAAATATAGCCGAATATTTGTTGTACATGTGGCAGGTGGAAGACCTGATACGTGCCAATAATTTCGATATGGACTCGATTCGCCGCACGATCGTGGAACGTTACGACCAGCCGGACGATGTAAAGGAAGAGATTGCCAAATGGTATGAGGAACTGATCGAGATGATGCGTTCCGAAGGGTGAAGGAAAAAGGACATATCCAGCTGAATAAGAATGTGATTATTGCTCTGACCGACCTGCACCTCCGCCTTCTGAAATCGTCGAAGGAAATGGTATACGGGGCGGCTTATTATAAAACACTCCCCTTTATCGTCCAGCTCCGTGCCAAATCGGGTGGCGAGGACTTGCCTGAGTTGGAGACTTGCTTCAATGCTATTTACGGTTTCCTGATGCTGAAGATGCAAGGAAAGGAAATCAGCCCCGAAACGATGGAGGGGATCAAACAGATCAGCTCGTTCCTGGCGCTTCTGGCCGAGAAATATCGTGAAGATATGAATGGGGAACTGAAATTAGAAGAATAAGACAAGATGAAAACAATTTTAGTAACAGGAGCTAACGGGCAACTGGGCAATTCGATCCGTCAGTTGGCTGCCGGATATCCGCAATATGCGTTTGTGTTTACGGATGTGGATACGCTCGATATTTGTGACGCTCAGGCTGTGGATGCTTTTGTCAAGGAGAAGCAAGCCGATTATATCATCAATTGTGCTGCCTATACGGCTGTGGATAAGGCGGAAGATGACGAAGCTCTTTGTTTCCGTATCAATCGGGATGCCGTTCGGAACTTAGGAGAGGCGGCGCGTATGGCTGGGGCGAGGGTGATCCATGTTTCTACCGACTATGTATTCGACGGTACGAATCATTTGCCTTATGTGGAAACGGACGTGACTTGTCCGGCTTCTGCCTACGGGCGTACGAAACTTGCCGGTGAACAGGCTTTGCAGGAGGTTTGCCCGGATGTGGTAATCATCCGTACGGCATGGCTGTACTCCGAGTTCGGTAATAATTTTGTCAAGACGATGTTGCGTCTGGGAAATGAGCGGGAGCAGTTGTCTGTCGTGTTCGACCAGATTGGTTCGCCGACGTATGCCGGTGACCTGGCGGCTACCATTTTAGCGGTGTTGGTGCAGGCGGAGGCGGGTGCTTTTGTTCCCGGTATCTATCATTATTCCAACGAAGGAGTTTGCAGCTGGTATGATTTCGCCGTGAAGATTATGGAGTTGGGCGATGCGCCCTGCCATGTTCTCCCGATCGAGTCCAAAGATTATCCTGCGAAGGCTGCCCGTCCGCATTTCAGCGTCCTGAACAAGACTAAGATTAAAACGATCTATACAATCAGCATACCCCATTGGGAAGCGAGTCTGCGTGAATGTATGAAAAGAATAACAAAATAAGATAAATAACAATGAGTCAGTATTCAGAAGAGATTGAAAGAAGAAGAACGTTTGCTATTATCAGCCACCCGGATGCCGGTAAGACGACCCTTACCGAAAAACTGTTGCTCTTTGGGGGGGCCATTCATGTGGCAGGTGCCGTAAAGTCTAACAAGATCAAGAAGACAGCTACCTCCGACTGGATGGAAATTGAAAAGCAGCGTGGAATCTCCGTCGCAACCTCCGTGATGGCTTTCGACTATTCCGGTCATAAAATCAATATCCTCGATACTCCTGGCCACCAGGACTTCGCCGAAGATACGTTCCGTACGCTGACGGCAGTGGATAGCGTTATTATCGTGATCGATACCGCAAAAGGTGTGGAAGCCCAGACCCGTAAGTTGATGGAAGTCTGCCGTATGCGTAAGACTCCCGTGATCGTGTTTGTCAATAAGATGGACCGCGACGGTAAGGACCCGTTCGACTTGCTGGACGAGATCGAAGAGGAGCTGCATATCAATGTGCGCCCGCTGAGCTGGCCGATCGACATGGGACAGCGGTTCCGTGGCGTCTATAATATATATGAACAGAAACTGAATCTCTATACTCCGAGCAAGCAATATGTGACGGAGAATGTGGAATTTAAGGATATCAACAGCCCGGAACTTGAAAACTATATCGATGCCGGACAGGCAGAAAAGCTCCGTTCCGATATCGAACTGATAGAAGGGGTTTATCCTGAATTCGATGTCGATACTTATCTGAAAGGAGATATTGCTCCCGTGTTTTTTGGTTCTGCCTTGAATAACTTCGGGGTGAAAGAGTTGCTGGATTGCTTTATCAATATCGCTCCTTCTCCCCGTCCTGTATCGGCTGTGGAACGGGTGGTCGATCCGGAAGAGGATGCTTTCTCCGGCTTCGTTTTCAAGATCCATGCCAATATGGACCCTAACCATCGCAGTTGTATTGCTTTCGTGAAGATTTGTTCCGGACGTTTCGAACGTAATGCCAACTACAAGCATGTCCGTTTCGGAAAGATGATGCGTTTCAGCAGTCCTACAGCTTTCATGGCGCAGAAGAAGGAAGTGGTGGACGAGGCTTTTGCCGGCGATATCATCGGTTTGCCTGATACCGGAAACTTCAAGATCGGCGATACACTGACCTCCGGTGAAGAACTTCACTTTAAAGGATTACCGAGCTTCTCTCCTGAAATGTTCAAATATATCGAGAATGCCGACCCGATGAAGGCCAAGCAGCTGAACAAGGGTATCGAACAGTTGATGGATGAAGGTGTCGCCCAGCTCTTTACCAACCAATTCAACGGACGTAAGATTATCGGTACGGTCGGACAGTTGCAGTTCGAAGTGATTCAGTACCGCTTACTTCACGAATATGGTGCACAGTGTAAGTGGGAACCGATCAGCCTCTATAAGGCTTGCTGGATAGAAAGCGACAATACTGCCGCTCTTGAAAACTTCAAACGCCGTAAAGCCCAGTATATGGCTCTCGATAAGGAGGGACGCGATGTCTATCTGGCCGATTCCGGTTATGTACTGATGATGGCGCAACAGGATTTCCCGGATATCAAGTTCCACTTCACGTCGGAGTTCTGATAAGGTTTATAATCTACAAGTTTATATAAAGTAAAATGAAGAAGTTATTTGTTTCATGCATGATTGCCTTTATGGCGATTTGCTCGGTTGGTGCACAGGAGGTGTATATCGGCGGCGGTTTTACAGTCGGTAGTACAGATGATGAGTTTGTTTTCCAGATTTCACCGGAAGTAGGATGTCACTTGACTGACCAATGGGCTGTGGGTGGTGAAATCGGTTATATGCATTACGATAATTATAACCGTTTCCAGTTTGCTCCGTATGCTCGCTACACGTTTTATAAGACGGGTATTGTGGGGTTGTTTGTCGATGGGACGGTTGGGATTGCCGCTGGTGACGGTGATACTGGTTTCCGGTTGGGATTGCGTCCGGGACTTTCTTTGAAAGCGACGGAACATCTATCTTTTGTCACTAAAGTCGGATTTCTTGGTTATAGCGATTCGTATAACGGAACTTCTGATTTTGCAGGTGTGAACTTCGACACGGAAAATATCAGTATCGGTTTCCATTATAATTTTTGACAGGAAGTATCCTGATGAGAGGGAAGGAATCGGAAAGGGCGGAAGACGGCTTTTCCGGTTCCTTTTCTTTTAGGTGTAAGTCATAAGATCCGTTTAATCTCCTCCAAGTTTCCTACCGTGTAAGTCGGTGTAAACCCTTTTGTCGGCAGTCCTTCCGGGTTCAGCCACAGTTGGTCGATTTTAGAGTTATAAGCACCGATGATATCCGCTTCCCAACTGTCGCCGATCATCAGCTTCGCTCCGGCGAGAGTTGGTGTTTTTAAGGGCGAAATCGAAAATGCCTTTATGAGGTTTCTGGATGCAGGCGTCTTCGGAAAGGATCATCTTTTCGAAATAGGGGCTAGGCCCGAATTGCTGAGCTTTTTGAACTGGACTTCCCGGAAACCGTTGGATAGGATATACATGCGATAGGAGGGACGCAGGTATTCCAATAGCTCGATTGCGCCCGGCACCAAGCGTGTCTTACGGGTTGTCCGTTGCAGGAAGTCGTTGTTGATCTCCAGTACCGATTTTGTGTCTTCTATCCCTAAAGGGCGGAGCATATAGCGAAAACGTTCGATGATCAATGTCTGGCGGTCTATTTCATTGTTGCGGTACTGTTCCCATAGCAGGTTGTTGTGCGGCCAGTAGATATCGAAGAAAGCCTCGAAGGAGGCATAATACCGGTCAAAGTGGTGAGCGGTATATACTTCTTCGAGGCATTCCTTATTATTATGATACGTGTCCCAAAGGGTATCGTCCAAATCAATAAAAAGACTTTTGTATTTCATTATCCTACTTCAATCACCAAATACTTGCCAAGGCTCCAGAATGCTTTTTCGTCTGTGATCTTCAATGTCATATTGCCGTCTTCGTCCTTTACAAATTCATAAGAACCTTCCGGGTGATTGGATTTCAGTTTTGCTTTACCTGCGAACAATGGGATTTCCTTCACTTCGCGGATATCGATAGAGATGAAATAATCTTTGTTGAAGCCGCTCTGCAATACTTTGGATTTAGCAAATAAGCCACCTCCGGAAAGGATCTTCTGGTCTTTCAGCTCTTTTGCCGTACCGAAGCAATAATAAGCAGTATGAAGTTTCTTGTCCTGTTCCTGCAACTTTTCGGATTGGGCCGCAGTCGTAGTTGACAAGTCTTCCACGTCTTCATTCAAAGAAGCAACCATTTCATCCAATTCCTGGATGCGAACATTCTTCTTAGCCAGATCTTCCTGTAGCGTGACAATCATATTGGCTTTCTGGTCAAGTTCGGAAGAAAGGCGGCTGATTGTTTTTCGCAAGGCGGAAGACTGGATTCCGCTCTTTTTCAGTTTCTCTTCCAGTTCGCTGATCTGCTGTTTGTTCTTTTTCAGTGTTTCGCTGATCAACTGCATATTTTCTTTGATCTGTTCGCGGCTACTCTTATTCAGATCTCCTTTTTGCTGCTGTATGTTGAGATAATTTTCTGCATCACGGATAGACTGGATATCAGCCTCTACGTCATTGAGGGTACCGAGAATTTCATCCATCTCGGCATTGCTTTTAGTGTTTTCGATTCTCAGAGAGTCGTTTTCTGCTTTCAGCTTCTTATATTCTGCTGAATTCTGTCCGCAGGAGGCCAGCATGGCTGTGCAAATCGTTGTTGCAATTAATACTTTCTTCATGTTCTTTCTGTTGTTACGTTAAACTTCTGTTCCTGTCTCTGTCTCTTTGTCCTTTTTATCTTTTAAGCCTGCTAATACGATAACAATTTCACCTTTTGGTTCGTTCACGGTGAAATGGGCGATCACTTCTTCCAGCGTGCCGCGTACGGTTTCTTCGTGTATCTTCGATATTTCACGTGAAACGGAAACCGGGCGGTCATTCCCGAAAAACTCGGCTAATTGAGTCAATGTTTTGACCAGCCGGAAAGGCGACTCATAGAAAATGATAGTGCGATACTCCGTCGAGAGTTCTTTCAGGCGCGTCTGTCTGCCCTTCTTCTGGGGAAGAAAGCCTTCGAAACAAAATTTCTCGTTAGGCAATCCTGAAGCAACTAATGCCGGGACGAAAGCTGTGGCTCCCGGCAGACATTCCACTTCTACTCCTTGGCGTACACATTCACGCACTAACATGAATCCGGGATCGGATATTGCGGGCGTACCGGCATCCGACACCAACGCAATGTTTTCGCCCGCCTTGATACGGGCAGCCACTTGTTCGACTGTTTTATGCTCGTTGAACTTATGGTGCGACTGCATTCTGTTTTGTATCTCGAAATGTTTGAGTAGGATACCGGTAGTACGCGTGTCTTCCGCCAGAATGAGATCGGCCTCTTTCAGCACGCGGATTGCCCGGAACGTCATGTCTTCCAGATTTCCGACGGGAGTGGTACTACTGTTAATTTTGCCATAGCACTTTTTAATTGACAATTGATAATTGACAATTGACAATTAAAAAGACAAAGACAAATACATTGTCAATTGTCCACTGTCAATTGTCCATTGCTTAGAGGAAGCGTTTTTCAAGCAGCTTGATAAAGTCTGCTACCGCTTCATCTTCTATATTCCATTTTAATTCGTTATTCAAATAGGTGACCGACTCTTCGTATGAATGAAGATCGTTCAGGTCGTTGATTGCTTTGTTCATCCGTGCCTCATCCCCTCCGAACAATTCGCGGCGGAAACGGAAGCGGTCATTCAGGCTGAATGCCTTACGGAAGTCCGAAAGATTTTTCTTCTCCAACAGGTCGTTGAGGAATAATCCGGGACGTTCTGCGGGGATCACTTTTTCGGGCGTTTCCACAACGGGAGCTCCGATTCTTCAACAGGATTTGACTCCGGTTGGGCCGGGGAGTCCTTCTCTGTGGGAAGTCCCTGTCTGATTTCCTCTGCGGGAGTCATTATGGGGGCCGGTTGAACAATCACCGGTTCTTCTTCGGGCTTTTCCTCCAAGGGGACCTCTTTTGCGGTTTCTTCCGTTACGGCCCGTTCGGTTTCCGGTTCTTGGGTGACTGGCTTTGTTTCTGCCCGTACCGTCTGTACCGAGGTGGCGACCGATGGGGGAATAGACTGAATCAACGCCTGATGTTCTTCCATCTGTTTGCGTAGCATTTCGATCTGAGCCGTTTCCAGAGCATGCAGATCCTTCAGAATCTTATGGGTGAGGTCGAAAGTCTGGCCGAAAAAAGACACCGGATACACTTCTGCATCCCGCATGCCGGCAACCAACGTTTCAAGCTCCCGGATATCCAGGAGCAGATAATCTATTTTTTCTTTATTCGCCATTCCTTTTACCATTCATGAAAACCTGCAAGCAAGTTTTCGTTTATATTGCAACAAAAATAGGCATTTCTTATATATGTAACGTATTTATTATATGAAATATTGTTATTCCTTTCGTTGTGAAGTTAGGACAACCACATCAAAATATTCCATTGTCAGGGATCAAGTTGTCCTCGGAAGGTTCTATTTAAGTGACAATAGCCATGCCTCTGTTGTCAAACAGCCTAATCATAGAGCTTTTGGCCTTGGTCGAATACCCTTTCGCCCTTGGTCAAAAGCTCTTTCGACACTTGTCAAAAACCTTTTCGACTAAGGGCGAAAAGTAAAAGAGTGGTAGTAATAGTTATAGATACCTGTAGTTTAATGAATTTAGTTGACTGCTATCAGTCTAAAAAGTAAAAAGGGTGTCAATACGGCCGACTGTTACTCTTCGAACTCCTCCGGCAAATTTACCAGATAGAGCCGGTGGGTTGCACGCGTAAAGGCGGTGTAAAGCCAGCGATAGAAATCTTCCCCAAGCATTTCTTCCGTAATATAGCCGATATCCAGAAATACATTCATCCATTGGCCGCCCTGCGCTTTGTGGCAGGTGATGGCATAGGCGAATTTGACTTGCAGGACGTTGTAGTGGGGATCAGCTTTCATCTTTTTCATCTTTCCCGCCTTTGTCGGGACATCGTCGTAATCTTCGAGGATGGTATAGAAGAGCTTGTCATTAAGCTCTTTGGGCAGTGCGGGGGCATCTGTCTGCAAGGTGTCGAGGAGAATCTTGACATCCATTTCAAGATCGTAGTCCTGGAAACGGACCGATACGTCGGCAAAACGGAAACCGTAGAGTTCGTAAGTTCTTCGTACACGCAGCACCTGTATGATCTCGCCGTTTGCGATGAAGTCCATCTCCTTGTTGTCGGCTGTCCAGAAATAGTTATTCTTGGCAATCATCAGCCGGTCGCCGGACGAAAGTTCTTCTTCCCGGTACAGGATGCGATTGCGGATACCATTATTATATAGGGTAGCCCGCTTATTAGAGCGAGAAATAATCATGGTATCTTCGATTCCGTCCCGACTGTAGGCCGAAGATATTTCTTCGATCAGTTCGTCTCCGTTTACCTTTCTGAAATCGGTGAAGCCTTTCAGCTTTAGTTTGGGGAAAATCTCGACCGTTTCGTTCCGCAAGGCGTCCCGAAGGCGGGTTGCATTGAACAAGATCCCGGAGTCTTCGCTTTGGCGGACAACCTGGGTGAGGGTGATTTCCTGTACCTGTAAATTATATCCCCGCAGGATTTCCGGGTTGAGGGCGGGGCTTTCGGTTTGCATGACGGGAGGTAACTGTGCCACATCGCCCATTAGGATCAGTCGGCAGTTTTCGCCGGAATAGACATACTGGATCAGGTCGTCCAACAGGCGTCCGGTGCCAAAAACAAACGAGTCCAATCCCTCATTGGCTATCATGGAGGCTTCGTCTACAATAAATAGTGTGTCTTTATGCAAGTTGTCAGCCGGATGAAAACCTGTCGGTTCGTTTGAAAAGGCTTTCTGACGATAGATCTTCTTGTGTATCGTAAACGCTTTCTGTTCGGCATAGCCGGAAAATACCTTTGCCGCCCGTCCGGTTGGGGCGAGCAGGATGCTTTTCTGTTTTAGCTCCGCCATCGTCTTCACCAGGGCTCCGACCAAAGAAGTTTTACCGGTTCCAGCATATCCTTTGAGTAATAAAAGCGAATCCGGTTCTTCCGAAAGAAGGAAATCGGATAGGACATTTAACGCTAAAACCTGGTCTTCGGTCGGATTATATGGGAAATTTTGTGTAATTTGGCGGCTTAAATAACTATTTATCATTTTGATCGCAATAATTTTCGCGATAAAGGTAGTGTATTAAATATTCTTTTTTAAATTTGCCGAACGAAATAAATTCAAAAAACAATATAAACCATGAAAGTTACATTAAAGATTTTATTGGCTGTGGCAGTAGTACTGCTTGCGTACATGTGTTACAGAAGTGTTATGGGTCCGATCGAATTCGATAAGACGAGAGAACAACGTGAAAATTTGATCAAAGCTCGTTTGATCGATATTCGTAAAGCACAGATCGAATACAAGAACATCCACAAGGTACATGCAGCCAATTTTGATGAACTGAGTAAGTTTTTAAAAGATGAAAAATTGCCGTTCCTTATCAAGGAAGGTGTATTGACGGACGAACAGCTCGAAAAGGGTATGACTGAACAGGAAGCCGTTAAGAAAGGTTTGATCAGACGTGATACTGTTTGGGTGACAGCTGTGGACACATTGTTCGGTAGTGGTTATAATGTAGATGATATGCGCAATGTACCGGGTGCGAACGTGCAGTTCTCTATGGATACGGCTACTCTTACTTCCGGTTCCGGTTATACTGTAAAAGTATTCCAGTGCGGTGTTCTGTATGACGACTATCTGGGCGATTTGGACAAACAGTTGGTTTACAACTTGAAGGATAAGGCCGAAAAGATGAACAAATATCAGGGTCTGCGCGTAGGTTCTATCGAAGAAATCAATAACAACGCAGGTAACTGGGAAGATTAATGATTGCCTATGGCTATTAATCTGTCTGATAAGTTAACAGCTGATTATTCGGAAAATTATATAATGTCCATCCGGCTTCGGTCGGGTGGACTTTCTTTTTCCGCATACAGTCCTTCGGTAAATGAGAGTTTCTTTTATAGAGACATCGAATTCGACCGGACAAAGCCTTATGTCTCTTCCCTGAAAGAATGTTTCTTTGAAAACGATTTCCTGACCTGGTTCTACAAACAGGTCAATGTGGTTTGTGTCACTCCCCAATATACGCTTGTGCCGAAAGAAGTTTTTCAGGAAAAGCAGAAAGTGGAACTGCTGGCATTCACATTCTCGTCTCCCGAAGGACGTTGCCTGAGCAATGAACTGAAAGACGAACCGGCAGAACTGGTATTCGGGGTGGATGAAGAAGTATATGAGTTTTGTTCCCGTTCGCTGGTCAATCCCCGTTTTGTCCATCATGTCAGTCCGCTGCTTTCGTTGTGGAAGAAGCAGAGCCGTGCCCGCTTGCCTCGCCAGCTATATGTCGTGCTGCATCGCCGGAGAATGGATGTGGCGTGCTATGCACAGGGGAACCTGCTTTTCGTGAACTCGTTCGAGTATGAACATGCGGACGATATCTTGTATTATATATTATATGTATGGAAGCAGGCTGGAATGGATCAACAGAAAGACCAGTTGCGTCTTTTCGGCGATGTGCCTTTGCGGAGTGAAATAACGAATACGTTGCGGAATTATTTACAATACATCGATCCGCAGGAGATCCCTTCCGAAGCCTATCTGATGGGGCCGGAGGTGTTGCAGGCTCCGCTGGATCTTATAGCTTTATCTTTATGCGAATTATAAGTGGAATATACGGACGGCGCCGTTTTGATGTCCCGTCTACCTTCAGTGCCCGTCCGACGACGGATTTTGCGAAGGAAAATATCTTTAATGTGATCTCCAACCATATCGACCTTGAAGGGTTGGACGCACTCGACTTGTTTGCCGGGACAGGAAGTATCTCTTTCGAACTGCTTTCACGTGAGTGCCGGAGCGTGACAGCCGTCGAAAAGAATAATGCGCATGCTTCTTTTATCGCCAAAGTAGCCAAAGAGTTGAAAACGGATTCGCTGACGCTGATTCGCGGCGATGTCTTCCGTTATCTCCATTCGGCTCCGGCCCGGCATTTCGATTTCATCTTTGCCGATCCTCCTTATGCTCTGAAAGAATTACCCGAAGTGCCGGAACTTGTCTTCGAACGTGATCTGCTGCGAGACGGGGGAATCTTCGTGATGGAACATCCGAAGACAAATGATTTCTCCGGGTTGCCCTATTTCTATCAGCACCGCGTCTACGGTTCGGTGAATTTTTCTATCTTTATCAAAGAAGATATTAAAGAAGAGGAGAAAACAGACGCATAAACGATTCGGCTATGCGTTGTTTGATCGGACGCTTCAGCCAGCGTGATGGAACCAGTCTTTCGCAACTATGCATGTCGTGCAGGAATACCTTCTTCATCTGTAAGGCAAACGAAGGTTGGTAAACAAAGGCGTTGATCTCGAAATTATGCTCGAAACTGCGGAAGTCCATATTGGCGGAACCGATGCAGGTCAGTTCATCGTCTGCCACCATCAGTTTAGAATGTAGGAATCCCGGTTTATAGAAATAGACTTTGACACCTGCTTTTACCATCTCATCAATGAAAGAGTGAGTCGCCATGTTTGCCGTACGCGTGTCCGAACGCTTTGGGAGCATCAGCCGTACGTCGACACCTCCCAAAGCTGCTATCTGCAAAGCCTGGTTCAGCCCTTCGGTCGGAAGGAAATAAGGGGTCTGGATAAATACATACTTCTTGGCATTGGCAACCGTGAAGATGGCCGCCTGCAAGAGCGTGCGCCACTGTCCGACGGGGCCGCTGGTGCAGATCTGCATGATATTATCGTCCGAATAGACCGGAAGCGGTGGATAGTAAATCTTGTCGTTCAGGAGTTTCTTGCTGACCACGTACCAATCGATCAGGAAAGCCGCCTGCAAACCATGTACACCTTTTCCGATAATCTTGAAATGCGTGTCCCGCCATGTCCCCCAACTGGTTCCTTTCGTGTAGCGGTCTGCAATGTTCATGCCGCCCATAAAACCGACTTTACCGTCTATGACAACGATTTTCCGGTGGTTCCGGTAGTTTACCTTGCTGGTGAAGACCGGGAACGCTACTTTCAGGAAGGCGTTGACCTCGATACCGGCATCCGACATTTCCTTGAAGAACTTGTCTTTCACGTTCCAGCAACCTACATCGTCGTAAAGAACACGGACTTCGACTCCTTCTTTGGCTTTTTCGATCAACAGTTCTTTGACCTTATTACCAATTTCGTCGTCGCAGAAGATATAATATTGGATGTGTATATGATGGGTTGCCCCCGCAATCTCTTGTAAAAGGTCGTGAAACTTGTCTGCCCCGTTCGTATAGATCGTGATGTCGCTTCCATAGAGCAGGGAGGACTGGTTGCTGTTTGTCAACAGTGTGACCAATGGCTGATAGGGAGCTGGAACGGAGCAGGCATCTTGCGGGAGTTTCCCTTCCTGCGGCCGCTTCATGATGCGCTTATAGGTGCGCCGGGAGATAATCCGTTGCTTCCGGTTATCCTGTCCGAAGAAGAAATAGAACAGGAGCCGATACCGGGAGCAAGGAGCAACACGATCACCCAGGGAATCGTTTTTAACGGATTCCTATTCTCTGTGATGATAACCAGTACTAACCCAAGAATGGTGACGCAGTATAATATGATGAATATTATACCCACTATCCATTGTATATGTATGTGTACGAGTGCCAGCATTCCGGGTGCTTTTTGTATCTGTCAGTATGTTGCAATTCGTAAAGATAGAAAGCTAATGCGGAAATTGCAAATGTAAAAGCTTTGTTTTTATAAACCATATAAGGAATACATTGTTCAATCTTTACTACATTTGACGCATTAAATATAGAATAGATCATGATTACTTATGTTATTATCGGGATCACGGTTGTCGTGTCCTATATCTGTTTCGGCGACCATGAGTTGTTCCGGAAGTTAGCATTCATACCGTATCGTACCGTTCATAATAATGAATGGTACCGGTTGATTACGCATGGTTTTGTGCATGCCGACATGACGCACCTGCTTGTGAATATGTTCACCTTCTGGTCGTTCGGGACATATATGGAGAGTGCTTTCGGCTATTTGGGGTTGGGTACAGGCGGCTATTTAGGATTGTATTTTGGTGGGATGGTTGCTGCTTCCCTTTATGATCTGGCCCGTCGTCGCAATGATCCCTATTATGTGTCGATAGGCGCTTCGGGTGCTGTGTCGGCTGTCTTGTTCACTTCCATCTTTTTGGACCCGTGGGGAAAAATTCTGTTTTTTGCCGTACTGCCGATTCCGGGAATTATTTTTGGTGTGATCTACCTGGCCTATTGCAGTATATGGCGAAAAAGGCGGGAGATAATATTAATCATAATGCCCACTTTTATGGAGCACTTTACGGTTTGATTTATCCGGCTATATTGGAACCTTCGTTGATCAAAAGGCTCTATCTGTTACTTTTCTCTTGAAAGAAAAGTAACAGATAAATCATCAAAATCTTCCACCCGGAGGCGGGCCCATCGGACCACCATGTCTCGGCCCTCTTCCGCCCGGTCCCTGCACATCGTTCATGCTGGCTCCTCCTTTAAAGATGCTGAAACGGTAGATGAAATGCACCATAAAGTAGCTACCCAAGGTATTGTATTCGGAATCTTGTGTATAGCTGGCAGTCACACTACGGGAGATATTGCTGCGTTGTTTCAGTATGTCGTATATCTTAAAACGGAGTGTAGCCTGTTTCCCTTTCAGGAATGACTTGGAGGCGGCGGCGTTCCATAGCACTTCGTTTTGCTTGAAACCATCCGAATAACCGGAGTTGGTGGACCAGTTGATATCGCTTTCCACTTTGAAATCGAGTGGGAGATAGATCGTTGTCGTTCCGCCTACACCGTAATTGAATGCGTTCAGGTCGGTTTGTCCTTGAAGTGAGTTCTGTGTCCCGTTGTAACGGATGTTGCCGTTGAGCCCGAGGTCCAGATAGTCGGAGCGGAAATCGATTCCGGCACGTTCCATTAAAACCAGATTTTTGTTTGTGTTTTTCTCATCGTTGATGAACCCGTTGCTGTTGGCATAAGAGGCCATTGTCATAGAGTTGATCGAGAACTTCCGGTTTTTGAGCGGTGTGTTGAACAGGACGCGGATGTTTCCGTTGTAGTTCCCGTTTACATTGTCGTAGGTCGTCATCTTCTTACCTGTATTGCCGACATAGACGGACTTGTTGACGATATCGTTGATCACGTAGTTGAGATTCGCCATCACCATCAGGGCCGTTTGCTTTTCGGGCACGAATTTCTGGAAACGGATGAACAGGTTGTTTGTGTAGGTCGGTTTCAAATCTGGGTTACCCATTGTCGTATTCAACGGGTCGGAGATGTCGGCCACGGGTTGCAGTTGTGTCATGCTGGGCTGGCTGGTACGTCCGCGATAATTGATGCGGAGGTTTGTCCGCTTGTTGAATTTATAGTTGAAGCGGACCATCGGTGAAAGGTTCACCACATTGCGCGACAACTTGGAGAGAACCGTGTCACCCACGAAGTTCTCGCTCGTACTATGAGACGGGTCTACCGTCAAACCGACCGTGTAATCATATTTGGCCCGGACGGCTTTGAAGGCGAGGCTGACCTGCTGGTTGATGAAATTGTTGCGGTAGCTCTTGCTGTAGGCTGTGTCTAAGACATTGTAATCTTCGCTTCCCTCTTCGCGAGTGTAAGAGTTTTTCAGAGATTCCTGTTTGTTTTGCCGGATGCTGTAGGTTGCCTGGATGAAGTTGTTGTGGCCGATCGGTTCTACCCAGGATAGATAAGCCCGGTAGTTAAACCCTTTGTTGTCGTAGCGGAAGCGTTGGTCCACCAGTTCGTTGTCCATCCCCTCCGCCATCATCAGATACTCGGTGTTCGAATAGTTCAGCCCTTTATTGTAGGAATCGCTTAGTCCTCCCGACAGAGATCCGCTGAAAACACGTCCTTCGCTGTTTAGCTTACGGCTGAATTCCAGGCGGGCGTTAAGGTTATATCCGCTTCCGTCGGAAAGATATTCGGATTCGCCTATGTTGACCGTGTCGCGGTTTCCGCTCAGTGTGTTGAAAGTGCTCCCTTCGCGACTATGGCTGTCGCTATAGCTGAAACTCGGACGGAAGATGATCTGGGTGAGCGAGTCCGGTTTCCATTCCATGCGAAGGTCGGCGGCTACATTGTCGCTGCGTGTGTTGCTATTGTTATTCTCGTTGTAGAAAGAGGTGCTGTCACCCGGTAGTATATTCTGCCGGTTGCTTTTGCTGATTGCGTCGTTGTCGGAATGGGAATAACGGAGGTTGCCTCCGACCGTCAACTTCGGGTTAAACTCCTTACTGAAATTCAGACCGATATTGCCGGATGTCGTGATCCCGTTGCCGGCTCCTCCGCCCCGGCGTCCACGTGGTCCGCCCATCCCTGAGAACATACTGGAGGCAAGGTCCGAGAATCCCATATTATTCGTGTTGTTGATTCCTCCCATCAAAGTCAGCTGATCGTTGTTGATAAAACGGTTCACCATGAAGTTTCCTTCGTATCGGTCTTCGCTACCGTAACCGGCAAAAGCGTTTCCGAACCAGCCTTGTTTCATGCCGGGCTTGACGGTTAGGTTGATGACGGTTTCCTCTTCTCCGTCGTCGAATCCGGTCATCTTGGCCATATCGCTCAGCTTGTCCAACACCTGTACTTTGTCAATCATTTTGGATGGCAGGTTCTTGGAGGCCACCTTAGGGTCATCGGAAAAGAACTCTTTTCCGTCGATCAACACCTTTTTGATCTCTTTCCCGTTGACGGTAATTTTCCCTTCGCTGTCCACTTCCACACCGGGCATCTTTTTCAGCAAATCTTCCAACATGGAACCTTCTGTAGTCTTGTAGGAATCGGCGTTGTACTCCATCGTATCGTTGCGTACGGTTACTTCCGGTGCTTTCCCGATCACGACAGCTTCGCCCAATAGGATCGCTCCGTCGGCAAGTGCAAGTTTACCTAATTTGACAGGATTGTTTTTTCCCGTGATGCGCAGGGCTGGTAGAGCGGATCGAATCCGACAAATGATACGTGCAGCAAGTAGCTGCCGTTTTTAATGTTCTTGAGTACGAAACCTCCGTTGCGTGATGTGGCGACACCTCCGATCATAGAACTGTCTTTGACGCTTAACAAACGGACCGTTGCCTGTTCGATCGGTTCATTGGTCCCCTCCTCAATCACCGTTCCGGTGATGTCTACACCTTTTTGTGCATATGCAGGCATAGTCAACAGAATTAAAAACAGAATGAAAAAATACCTTCCCGATTTCATAATTTTTGTTTTATCTTATCTGATATTAAATACGAAAAGATAGACACGGAAGTTCTCTGTAAGTTTAATAAGCTTTGGCTTGATTTTAATTTATTAACGAATAAGTGGTGTCTGACAGATTGATGCTGTTCTCCTATTTTTGCTGTCTATATGAATGTTAAAAAATATTACCCGCAGTACTAATTTTAAAAATATGGGGTACTAATCTGATTTTGATGGGATGGAAGTGACAATTTGTCAAAGCAGGTTTATCCCAGAATATTTATCAAGAAAGGCAGATAATCTTTCAATTTAAGACGGAGTATCTTAAGTGCCTGCGATATCCTGTATTCGACGGTTTTTACCGATACTCCGAGTTTTTGGGCAATTTGCACATTCGTATTTTCCCCGAATCGGCTCATAGCAAATGTTTCCCGATAGGTTTCGGGCAGGTTCTCGATTGCTTTCTGTATGTTTTCTGTCAGTTCATTTACAAAATAGTAGTCCGGGTCTTCAAACTGGTCTTTTATCTTCTCATATATCTGGGTATGGATACGCTCGTGATACAGGTTTTTCCTGATCGCATTGAGGCAACGGTGTTTGGTGGATATAAATAGATAGGATTTCAAAGACGTCTCAATCACAAGATTTTCCCGTGTTTCCCAAAGAAAAAGCATCAACTCCTGCACAAGCTCTTCAGAATCATCATCAGAAATATACTGTGACGCGTATTCGCAAAGGGGGAGTAATACTTGATAAACAGTTGTTTGTAAGCATCCTGGTCTCCTTGTTGTAGTAAGGTTATTAAGTTATTATCGTCCATGCCCTTTACATTTAGATTTTTTATCTCTTTGCGCAAAGGTAAAAAATAATAAAACTATTTTGAATTTATGAGTAGGTTCTTTCCTGGAAACTTTAGTAAAAGTATCATTGAGATCAATTTTTTTTGAAAAAAATGTATTTTTTGTTTAGGGTATAGTCTGTACGAGTTTGTCATATATATAGAATGGGAATTGGAAAAGAACATATGGATGGAATAAATCTTGATACTACTTTGCTCTTCAAATACTTTAGAGGTTTGACGACTGGAGAGGAAAGAAAGTGTGTGGAGGATTGGATGCAGATTTCAGAAGAAAATGAGAAAACCGTATTACAGGCAGCCCGTATTTTTTATATTTCTCAAACAAGTGAACGGATTCTTTCCCGAAATTCTATTGAGGCTTACAAGAAGGTCCAAAAGCGTATAGATAAACGTAAGAAAAAGATAAGGTTGTACGAGATTTCTATTGTTGCAGCGTGTTTTGTTGGGCTATTGGTAATATCGACAGCTATTTCATTTTTGTTGCGGAAGTCTTCTGTATTGGCTCCGCAGCAAATAACGGTCTGTGCGAATAGAGGTGTGAGGACAAGTCTTGATTTGCCGGATGGTTCGATTGCCTATTTGAATTCGGGCAGTACGCTTTCTTATCCTTCTTCATATGATGTAGAGGAAAGGAAGGTGACACTTGTCGGTGAGGCTTATTTTTCAGTAAAACATGATCCGGCGCATCCGTTTATTGTGAGTGTATCTCAAGATCGTTTGAGGGTGAAGGTGCTCGGAACAGAATTTAATGTTCGGGCTTATGAGAAAGAGAATGTTGTACAAACGACCTTGGTCTCCGGATCTGTAAATATAGTAATGAAAGAAGATAAGGGTAAAACAAATGAAAGAAATTTGTATCCGTCGGAAAAAGCTGTTTATGATTTAACCGATAAGACCTTGGAAGTTATAAATGTTGATGTTGAAAGTGAGATTGCTTGGAAAGAGGGACGTTTGGTATTTAAAGAAACACCTTTACCTGAAGTCTTGAGATGTTTGGCTAATTTTTATAATGTCGATTTTAAGGTGATGGATCCGGTTCTTGACTCGTACCGCTTTACTGGTACTTTTAATAATCGGCAATTATCGCAGATTTTAGATTATCTTAGGATTTCTTCTCGGATTGATTATTCGATAAACCGGATGGAAATGGACGACAGTCTGTCCGAACAGCGTGAACAGGTTGTGCTTCGCAGGATAAAATAAGAATATGATGTTTAACTTAAATTTAATGCTTATGGGATAAATGAACTAATAATGAATGAGAGAACGGCAGAAAAATAAATATGGATTTTTCTCGTCAAATTAATTAATAATCTGGTTGCCCAGATTTAATTTAATCTTAAATCAATAATTACAAGTATGACTAAAAATAATGATGGTCGATTGGATCACTGTGATCCAATACCAGATTTTATAAAATCTGGTATATATCGAGTATTTAATTTTATTTTTTTTAT
>ENA-OQJX01000212-OQJX01000212.1-human-gut-metagenome-genome-assembly--contig:-NODE-212-length-37338-cov-2.792212_pt1 | contig 37338 bp, 39 predicted proteins | sample MGYA00242615_ERZ504782 | MGnify/ENA primary metagenome ERZ504782 (study PRJEB26092, sample SAMD00036354) | human gut metagenome | host: Homo sapiens | study: EMG produced TPA metagenomics assembly of... | reverse complement strand
CAACAACCTTCATCAGATGACATAGCTAAAACTACCAAAGTATGAGACAATATCCGAACCTCCTTGCAAGGACAAAGTATATTGCTGCTGAATAGAACTATTCTTAATCACATGATCGTATAAATCAGTACTGGCATATCCAGAAGCACCCGTCTTCCATAATTCCAGTTCTTCTTTTGTAACCAATGGATTACCTTCTCCTAATATTGCAGCATCATTTCTAAGCTCCATATATTGAGCTGCGTTTGCCATCCTAGGAATATTAGTCGGTTTAGACCATCCCCAATTAGCCGACAAGGATATTTTCGCTTTTCCTTTATATCCTTTTTTTGTTGTTACAACAATGGCTCCATTAGCCGAATTCATACCATAAATAGCTGCAGTACCATCTTTCAGGAAAGAAATGCTTTCTATATCATCCGGATTAAGACGCTGAAACTCATTAGCCCCATCTCTGACAATCCCATCAATAATGAAAAGCGGAGTACCCAAACCACGGATATTGATATCGGAACGAAATTGTCCCGGTTCACCGTCATTCTGCCGTATCTTCAATCCCGAGACTTTCCCTTCAAGTGATTGTGCCAGACTGGTAGCTTTCGTTTTAATAATCTCATCATTTTTAATATTAGAAATAGCACCCGTCAAACTCTCTTTTTTCTGAACTCCATAACCTACCACTACCACTTCATCCAACGCCTGTGTATCTTCCAGCAATTTGATAACTAAAGACCGCATATCAGACACTTTTATTTTTTGAGTGCGGTAACCAAGAAAACTAATAGTTAATTCCGTCCCGACAGGAACCTCAATGGAAAAATCTCCATTCATATTAGAGATAGTTCCCTTCCCGACCACAGAAGATTGAATACTGGCTCCAATAATCGGTTCGCTGGCGTTGTCTATAACTTTACCCGTTATCAGGTTACTTTGGGCAAGAACAGAAACTGAGAACAGTAAGTCTCCCATCATCACAAGAAAGAACCTTAAATGCACATTCCAGTGCTTCTCTTTGCAAATGCGTGCTTTCATAAATTATAAATTAAGTTGATATATTGTTCAATCAATCATCTATTATAGATCACTATGAATCATGAACCTACTCAAGAGGTATCAGTACACTTCATAACTCGATAGATTTGCGATTAATTGGTACTGCGAAAGTATATGAGAGGCATTATCACAACATTAATTTCATATTAATAATATGATTTTTCTTATCACATTCCATATAAGTACCTGATAAACAAAGAGAAAAAAATAGAAATATTTTGCCCTCTTATGAAGAAAATAAAAGAACCCGAAAGCAATAAAGCACTTCCGGGAAATCATTAATGCACTTTTAATGCAAAATTTATTTCATTCAAAAATAAATTCCACCTATCAGCTCTCACAAATCACATCATCGTATGTAAATTCGGGAGAAGTATTCAATAAACGGTTATAATCAGCACAATACTTATCAAAACATTGTTTAGCAAGTCCTTTTTGTCCAGACAGAAATAACGCCCTGCACTTTATACGAATAGCATCTTCATCCGTACAGTCATGCATCAGTATAATATCCGCTATTTTCAGCAATAGTTTGTTGTCTTTCCCAATCTCTTCACGAACACTGATAGAAAGAAGTAGTTCTATAACGTTATGAGAATACTCCGATTTATATTCATCCACCCATTCCGTACTTACATTAGGCAGCAACACCCCCAAAGATGCCAACTCTACAAAGTTGACAATCATTTCTTTATTAGAAGAATTATAGAATTCAAAAGCATTTAAGATCTGGCATACCTGATGATAATCACATAGGGTATCTTTACCCATATCAATATACCAATAATCATTTTTATTAACAATCCGTACTTCCCCGACCGTCTCAAGAATTAGCCGAAGTTTACGGATATTAACCTACGGTTGTTGGCTGCACTCGTTTTACTCATATCAAACCAAAAAGTCTCTTCCAATCTTTGTGAAGTTGTTCCCTTTCCACCTTTGATGGAGTTTAGCAATAGGAAAAGAAAAAGTAATTTAAGAGTAGGCGTAAATTCACCCGTTATATTATTCCCTTGTTTATCAAAGACCTGAAAACCACCAAGAAGTAAAATTGCAGATATTTTTCTGTTAGATGGCTTAGCAATCTCTTGTTCTCCATATTCCACTTTGGAAATAGTCATCGAAACTCCAGTTGTTTTACTTTTCTTTTTCTTGTAGACATATACAATAACGAAGAAGAAGAATACCAGACATATTAAAATGCTTCCATAGATAACCCATGTAGAAAAATGACAATCTTTGTTCTTTTCCATATAAATCTCATCTGACGATAAAGGAGGATATACTAAAGAATATACATCTAAAACTGCCTCACCCGGTATCTTCTCCTGAACAACAAAAGCATACAACATCTGGTCTTGATAAAGAAATAAATCACAATAAGACTTAATATCCAGAAAATCATATTCGATAGAATCACTTACTATTTTGGATTGTGGATTTGAGGTACAAATATCAAAACTGCACAAGTTGAGATTGGTATGGAAACGATCATTATTATAAACCAAAGCATACAACTTATCAGCGACAGTATCTATTATCATTGAATTACTAAACGTAAAATGCTCGCCTTCATTAAAAAAAGACCACACTTTAGAACATGATTTATCCCGGATATTCAACCGATAAAGATCATAGTAATTCTGTGGAGACTCTTCCTGCTTTCCTGAACGGCTTCCATACCCGCCCATTATAAGAATGTGGTCTTTATCCTCAATGCCCATAGCACTTAAATACCGAGGAGTGATACAGGAATCCAAAGAAATAATTTGCCATTGATCTCCGTCATTCAAACCTTTTTCCACAAAATCTGCATTATAAGTATGGCGTCCATATCCTCCAAAAAGGATCAAATGATTGGTTTCCGGATCTATCATACGATTATGATGCTGTCTGGAGTCCACTTCCCACGTAGAAGGAATCGACCATTCATGCGTGGCAAAATTATATTTGCTTAAAAGAGGATGTTCAGTAGAATAGGAAATCAACTCGTCAGTAGCAGCAGAATAAATAACCTGTCTGGATACTCCAAAATAAGGTTCTCCTTTTTCAACTGATAGAGTATCTACCTGTTTATTATCGACATGGTAGACCAATACCTTCTCTTTTAGTACCATAAATATCCTACCACCTATACTATCATAAGCTAATTGAAGATTTTGACATTGAAACTTCTTACTATCAAATTTCAGGGATTTCTCTTTCTGCCAGTTATAATGTCTATCTATTTCCCAAATGCCATTTTGAACAATTGCACGTTGAGCCTCTACTTCATCCATTGTTTCTCCTTTTCTGTTATGCAAGGCCAGCTTCCAGCATCGTATTATTCTACCATCCTGATTATACAATTCAATGTTACGCAAACTAACGGGAGGAACATCGGTCGTATAATACTTTGGATGCCTATTGCTTCCAAATAAGAAACTTAGACTGTTAAAGTCTTTAAAAGAATGACGCATCATTTGAGTAGCCTCATTCACCGAAATCTTAATCCCCTGTTCTGTGAAATCAAGCCTTATCTTAATCCACTCATCCTTTACTATTTGAGTACTGTCTATAAAATCCACATTCTCAACAATCGAACTACCTTTGTTCAATATAAAATTGAATTTGGATCGTAGTTGATAAGATATAAAATCCAAGCAAGAAGAAGTATCGTCGGAGATTATTCTAAACACATATCCATAAGTATGCAATTCCTCTCTCAACTTAATGTCAAAACTAAGCGAGAACTTATTACCCAGATGCAGACTTCTATCCGGAGTCAGATCAAGACTTGTTCTTTGATCCTGATTAACAGTATGTGCTTTGAAGGTAAGTCCATAACGATAATTGGACAATATAGTAGTATTTGCATAGCCCCATTGCAATGTTACAAACAAGCAGAAAATGAGAAGGCTGATCAACAAATATCGTTTTTGTTTCATTGTTCCGTGATTTTTTCTTTTTACTTATATACAATAAGGTTAACTTAATAACAGAGGTCTTTTCATGACAAACAAGAAATTCCCATCTATCTGCAACTATGACAGGAGACGTTCAAGTAATGCAAAGACACATATTAAATATTTATCTACATCCAATATACCCATATCCAGCCCCCCTATCATGATTTTCCGGCCCTACTTACGCCTCTCCACCCAGTATCAGGGATGGTTTATTTTCCATAATACCCGGATCTGGGCACATAAATCGGTTGAAAACGAGTTCCTATATTCTCTATTTTACCTTGTTCTTTCAAACGTTGTATATGACGCGATGCCATAATTTGAGTAAACTGGCAAATGGATTGTAAATTACGCCGAATCAAGACTTGGTGAATAGTGAAAAACTCCGTCAAACGCCGATCAATTTCTTCCTCTGAAAGGACAGCCGAATGGCACTTCCATTTCGAACGTTGTATATGCATGTCATATAATTCACCTTTGAGTTCTTTATCCGCCTGAAAACGAATAGCTTTGAAAGAAACTTTATCAGAACGTGTCTTAACATCATATACCGGTTCTGTAGTCTGCAACGTCACCTGAAAATATCCTATCCCTTTCAAATGTACACGTTCACCATTTTTAAGATGAGAGCTCATGAAATGACTTAATGACATCAGAACGCCTTCAACCTCTGCCTCACCGAACGTTGTAGCTCTATGAATTTCAGCTGCCAAATATTCAGTACTCACAGAATTGAAGTTAACAACTCGGGGATGATATTGCTCTTCCTCTCCTTCTTCTCCCGTTCCAGGATTCTTATAAAACTCAAATTGTACTGCCATCTTTACGGTTATATATTAGTTTCTCCTTCATAAGGACACCGACATCCTCACCATTTCTCACCAACATCCTTGTAGTTTATTACCAACATCAGTAACCTCTCACTAAAATGATGAGACATTATCACCCGAATGAGAAGCCCTTTTCACCTCGATGACAAGCTCTTCTCACCCTAGTGAAAAGTATAAGTAAAATCGTCAAATATACAAAAATAACAAGTAGAAAACAAGTAAAGATTAGATTATTAATCAAGACCGATGCAACGCTTCAATCAATAACGTTATATTGGCCGTAAACAACCTTACAGAAATAGCCAATAAGATGATACCAAAAAACTTACGAATAATATAGATACCACCTTTTCCCAAGAAACGTTCTACACGACCAGTCATACTCACTACAAAGTAAACCCAAATCATGTTCAATACTAAAGCTATAATGATATTAACACTGGCATATTCCGCCCGAAGAGAAAGCAAAGTAGTAAAAGCTCCGGCACCTGCCAACAAAGGAAAGACAAGCGGCACCAAAGTAGCTTCTTTGATAGGACCCTGATTTTTGAAAATCTCAATATCCAAAATCATCTCCAAAGACATGAGGAAGATAACAAACGCACCGGCAACTGCAAACGATTCGATATCTACATGGAAGAGTTTCAGCATCATATCTCCTGCATAGAAAAATCCGATCAGCAAAACAAAAGAGATGACGGTAGCTTTCATTGCATTCACATCTTTCCCCTTTTCTTTCAGGTTAATTATAATAGGTATAGAGCCGATAATGTCTATCACGGCAAAAAGTACGATAAACGCACTAACCATCTGTTGCCAATTGAAGCCTGCAAACATAATTTCCTCCTTTTTTTCTGCAAATATACTCTATTTTTATACATTCAAACAATAAAAAAAACAAAAAGAAGGGTCAGATATTGACAGCCGTGTTGTATTATGAGTAAATTTGTACGATTAACAAGAGATTACAACATATGGAAACAATGTTCGACACTTTGCTCCAATTGCCTTTATTTCAAGGTCTTTGTCATGAAGATTTCACAAGTATTCTGGATAAGGTCAAGCTACACTTTATCAAGCATAAAGTGGGAGAAACTATCATTGAGAGTGGTAGTCCGTGTAAACAACTCTGCTTCCTGTTAAAAGGCGAGGTTTCTATCGTCACAAATTCCAAAGAAAATATATACACCGTCATTGAACAGATGGAAGCACCTTACTTGCTGGAACCACAGTCGCTGTTTGGCATGAACACCCATTACACTTCTACTTATGTGGCACATACAGAAGCGCATACTGTCAGTATCAGCAAAGCATTTGTACTTAGCGATCTGTTCAAATATGAAATATTCCGGCTCAACTATATGAATATCGTAAGTAACCGGGCACAAAATCTTTACTCCCGCTTATGGGAAGAGCCGACACAGGATTTAACAGAGAAAATCATTCGCTTTTTTCTGTTGCATTGTGAAAAGATTCAGGGAGAAAAGATATTCAAAATGAAGATGGACGATCTTGCCCGCTACTTAGACGACACCCGGCTGAATACTTCTAAAGCACTCAATGAGCTACAAGACAAAGGATTATTAGAATTACGCCGGAAAGAGATTCTTATTCCGGATGCACAGAAGCTGGTAAGCGAATAGATACGGACTGGCTCATTATAAAAAGACCTATTCATCATAAAATAGCCTCAACAGGAATTCCTATTGAGGCTATTTTTAGATTATAAAGTGTTATTATTCCCACTCAACGGTTGCTGGTGGTTTAGAACTGATATCATAGGTTACACGGTTCACTCCCTTCACCTTATTAATAATATCATTCGATACCTTACCCATAAATTCATAAGGCAGATGCGCCCAGTCGGCTGTCATGGCATCTGTAGATGTCACAGCACGTAAAGCAACTGCTCTTTCGTACGTACGTTCATCTCCCATCACGCCTACAGACTGTACTGGCAACAAGATAACTCCTGCCTGCCATACTTTATCATACAATCCCCAGTCACGCAATCCCTGAATAAAAATATCGTCAGCATCCTGCAGGATACGTACTTTTTCAGGAGTAATATCACCTAGAATACGCACTGCCAGCCCCGGTCCCGGGAACGGATGGCGGGTAATCAGATGTTCCGGCATACCCAACTCACGACCTACCCGACGAACTTCATCCTTAAACAACAAACGAAGTGGCTCACACAATTTCAGATTCATCTTTTCAGGAAGTCCACCTACATTATGATGGCTCTTTATCACTGTACCCGTGATAGACAATGACTCGATGCAATCCGGATAGATTGTACCTTGAGCCAACCATTTCACGTCTTTGATCTTATGAGCTTCTACATCGAACACATCGATGAAACCCTTACCTATGATCTTACGTTTAGCTTCCGGTTCGGCCACACCAGCCAGTTCCGTAAAGAACTTTTCGCTGGCATCAACGCCAATCACATTCAGACCGAGACATTCGTAGTCTTTCATCACATTCTTGAACTCATTCTTACGCAGCATACCATGATCTACAAAGATACAAGTCAAGTTCTTACCGATAGCTTTATTCAGCAGCACTGCCGCAACCGACGAATCGACTCCGCCACTCAAACCGAGAACGACCTTATCATCACCCAACTGATCTTTCAGTTCGGCAACCGTGCTCTCAATAAAAGAAGCCGGCGACCAGTCTTGCTTGCAGCCGCAAACATCTACCACAAAGTTCTTTAGGATTTGAGTTCCGTCTTCACTATGGAATACTTCCGGATGGAACTGAACACCCCATACCTGCTCCCCTTCTATCTGATAAGCAGCAATCTCTACTTTATCTGTTGAAGCTATTTTCTTGAAATTATCAGGAATAGCAGTAATCGTATCTCCATGACTCATCCACACCTGCGACCCATCACGCACTCCTTTAAACAGTACATTATCTTTGCAGAAAGAAGCCAAATGCGCACGCCCATACTCACGTGTTCCGGCCGGTTCCACTTTTCCGCCATTGGTGTATGACAGATACTGTGCACCATAACAAATACCCAATATCGGATATTTACCACGAATTTCACTCAAATCTACTTTGAAAGCATCTTTATCGTAAACCGAAAAAGGACTTCCGGAGAGAATGACTCCTTTAATAGTCGGGTCTTCTTTAGGAAACTTGTTATAAGGAACGATTTCACAATACGTATCCAATTCACGTACACGGCGACCTATGAGCTGTGTTGTCTGCGAACCGAAATCAAGAATTATTATTTTTTCCTGCATATCAATGGTTGGATTTTGAATAAATTGAGTTGCAAAAGTAGAAAAAAGTACGCAATTTATATTAATAATGAAGAGAAAAATAAAGGAGATTCACAAGTTTACACCTGAAATCTCCTTCATTTTAATTAGAATCAATTATTTTTTTCTTTCAGCAAATCACGTATCTCCGTCAACAAAACTTCTTCCTTCGTTGGCACAGGAGGAGCTGGAGGAGCAGCCGCCACTTCTGCCTGTTTTTTAGTTGTCAGTTTCGTAATCAAACGTATAAATAAAAATATAGCAAAAGCGATAATCAGAAAATCAAAGGTGGCCTGCAGAAACTGGCCATAATCCAATGTTACAGCCGGAGCTATCTCCTTACCGTCAGCACCGATCTCTGCCGCTTTCATCACCCATTTCAAATCCGTAAAGTTCACACCGCCAACCAGTAAACCAATCGGAGGCATAATAACATTAGCAACCAATGATGATACGATTTTTCCAAACGCACCACCAATAACAACACCGACAGCCATGTCTATGACGTTACCTTTCATGCAAACGCCTTAAAGTCCTGTAAAAATGTACTCTTTCCCATCTTTTTTCAATATTTAATGTGAATTTAATGCGCGAATATAAAAACATTTTTGTAATTTTGCACCGCATTTGAAAATAAAACAAGTGCGGAGGTAGAGAGATATTTGAACAAATATTATAAAACCCTTAAAAGTTTAAACAAAATGATTAAAGTAGGTATTAATGGATTCGGACGTATCGGACGTTTCGTTTTCCGCGCTGCAATGACAAGAAACGATATTCAAATCGTAGGTATCAATGACCTTTGCCCGGTTGATTACTTGGCTTACATGCTGAAGTATGATACAATGCACGGTCAATTCGACGGTACTATCGAAGCAGATGTTGAAAACAGCAAATTGATCGTTAATGGTCAAGCTATCCGTATCACAGCTGAAAGAAATCCGGCTGACTTGAAATGGAACGAAGTAGGTGCAGAATACGTTGTTGAATCTACAGGTTTGTTCTTGAGCAAAGACAAAGCTCAGGCTCACATCGAAGCTGGTGCAAAATATGTTGTAATGTCAGCTCCTTCTAAAGATGACACTCCGATGTTCGTTTGCGGTGTAAACGAAAAGACATACGTAAAAGGTACTCAATTTGTATCTAACGCTTCTTGTACTACTAACTGTTTGGCTCCTATCGCTAAAGTATTGAACGACAAGTTCGGTATCCTTGACGGTTTGATGACTACAGTTCACTCTACAACTGCTACTCAGAAAACAGTTGACGGTCCTTCTATGAAAGACTGGAGAGGTGGTCGTGCTGCTTCTGGCAACATCATCCCTTCTTCTACTGGTGCTGCTAAAGCTGTAGGTAAAGTAATCCCTGCATTGAACGGCAAATTGACTGGTATGTCTATGCGTGTTCCGACTTTGGACGTATCTGTAGTTGACTTGACAGTTAACTTGGCTAAACCGGCTACTTACGCTGAAATCTGCGCTGCAATGAAAGAAGCTTCTGAAGGCGAATTGAAAGGTATCCTGGGTTACACTGAAGATGCAGTAGTTTCTTCTGACTTCTTAGGTGACGCTCGTACTTCTATCTTCGACGCTAAAGCAGGTATCGCTTTGACTGATACTTTCGTTAAAGTTGTATCTTGGTATGACAACGAAATCGGTTACTCTAACAAAGTTCTTGACTTGATCGCTCACATGGCATCAGTTAACGCTTAATTAGAAGCTTGAACCATATAGAAAACCGCTGCGGGAAACCGTAGCGGTTTTTTTATACATTTCATTTTATATATTGTTAAAAAGCAACGTGTTATCCGTTGAATAAGCGACAATTTTAGTAGCTTTGTACTTCTATGGAGAGATTATTAATAACATTGATACTAGTTTGCACTATGAGCAATATAACAAACGCCCAGAATCCTTTCTACGGGCAATACCATACGCCGCACGGAACCGTGCCGTTCGACCGGATTGAAACAGAACATTATGAGCCTGCTATCCTCGAAGGAATCAAGCTGCAAAATGCTGAAATAGAGGCTATCATACAGAATCCGGAAAAGGCTGATTTTAGCAATACGATAGAAGCTTTCGAAGAATCAGGGGAATTACTGGATAAAGTAGTTGCCGTCTTCGGTAATATGTTGAGCGCAGAAACGAATGACGATCTGCAAGAACTCGCTCAAAAGATTATGCCGTTGCTTAGTGAACACAGCAATAATATCACACTGAATGAAAAGTTATTCGCACGTGTGAAAGAAGTGTATAACCAGAAAGAGACTTTGCAACTGACACAGGAACAAAAACAGTTACTGGAAAATGCATACAACAGTTTTGTTCGTCATGGCGCCAATTTGGAAGGAGAAGCACGGGAAGAGTACCGCCGCCTGACAAACGAGTTGAGTAAACTGACGCTTACTTTCAGTGAAAACAACCTGAAAGAGACAAATGCCTATCAGATGCTGTTGACAAAAAAGGAAAGTCTCGCCGGATTACCCGAAATTATCATAGAAGCTGCTGCTGAAACAGCCAAGAGCGAAGAAAAAGAAGGATGGGCGTTCACGCTTCATGCTCCAAGCTACGTTCCTTTCATGACGTATTCCGACAACCGTGATTTACGCCAGAAATTGTATATGGCTTACAATACAAAATGTACGCACGATAACGAATTCAATAATATCGATATCGTAAAAAATATAGCTAATACACGTATGAAAATAGCCCAGCTATTGGGATACAAAGATTATGCGGAATATACGCTAAAGAAAAGAATGGCTGAAAACAGTGAGTCTGTATACAAACTGCTCAACCAACTGTTGGAAGCATACGCTCCTACCGCACAACAAGAATACAAAGAAATCCAAGAACTGGCCCGCGAAGAGCAGGGAGATGATTTCGTTGTAATGCCTTGGGACTGGAGTTATTATTCAAACAAACTGAAAGACAAAAAATTCAATATCAATGAAGAAATGCTCCGTCCTTACTTCGAATTGGAACAAGTGAAGAAAGGAGTGTTTGGACTAGCTGAAAAGTTATATGGAATTACTTTCCGGAAAAATACAGAAATTCCGGTTTACCATAAAGAAGTGGAAGCCTTTGAAGTGTTTGATAAAGACGGAAAATTCTTAGCCGTCTTATATACTGACTTCCACCCGCGTTTAGGTAAACGCGCCGGAGCTTGGATGACGAGTTACAAAGACCAATGGATAGATAAAAAGACTGGCGAAAACAGCCGTCCGCATGTATCCGTTGTGATGAACTTTACCAAGCCAACCGAGAATAAGCCTGCTTTATTAACATTCAATGAAGTAGAAACATTCTTGCATGAGTTCGGACATAGCCTGCATGGTATGTTTGCCAATTCCACTTACAGAAGTTTAAGCGGAACCAATGTATATTGGGACTTTGTGGAGCTTCCTTCGCAGATTATGGAGAACTTCGCCATAGAGAAAGATTTCCTAAATACATTTGCCCGTCATTATCAGACAGGAGAAGTTTTACCGGATGAATTAATAAAACGTCTTGTAGACGCTTCTAATTTCAATATTGCTTATGCTTGTCTGCGGCAACTAAGTTTCGGTTTACTTGATATGGCGTGGTATACTCGCAACACTCCTTTTGAAGGAGACGTGAAAGCTTATGAACAGGAAGCCTGGAAGGATGCACAAATATTGCCGGTTGTACCGGAAGCTTGCATGAGTACGCAGTTTTCCCATATCTTTGCTGGTGGATATGCTGCCGGATACTATAGCTATAAATGGGCAGAAGTACTGGATGCCGATGCTTTCTCATTGTTCAAGCAAAAAGGAATATTCAATCAGGAAGTTGCAGACTCGTTCCGCAATAATATCTTGTCGAAAGGAGGAACGGAACATCCAATGGTACTTTATAAACGTTTCCGCGGACAGGAACCAAGTATTGATGCTTTATTAATCAGAAATGGAATAAAGAAATAAGTATTAAGTATTAGGTATTAAGTATTAAACATAACCGTATGAAGAAGAATATCTATAAAATAGTAGGATTATTACTATTGCTTCCTTTATTTTCAGGGTGTAATGATTCGGACGATGTAGCCGCTATCTTTACAGGAAAAACGTGGAAACTAAATTATATCACTGTGGATGGAGGTCATGAGATGTTTGGCTTTTGGGAGAATGAGGAACAAGAAAAAGCAAGTATCAAAGAGCTTAATAAGAATGGTACATACAATATCGTATTTGATGGTACAGTAGATGGAGATGTTATGAACGGAAATATAAAAGGAACTGTCATTGCAACCAGTACTTTTGAAGGGAAATGGAGTGCCAATGCCAAAAACAACAGCTTTAAAGCTACTGTTACCACTGCAGGTAATTATGGTAACGACCAACTCGCCAGAAATTTTATAGAGGGGCTTAATGCTGCTACATCTTACGAAGGAGATAGTAATAACTTATACCTTTTATACAAACCGGCATCCGGTAAACAAACTTTCCGTATGGTTTTCCGGGTAGTTAGTAATAAATAGTAAACAACATGGACACTGAAAAGAAACAATTAGAACTTGACAAACGTTATATACGCATGGCCAGTATATGGGCTGAAAATTCCTATTGCCAACGCCGTAAAGTAGGAGCTTTAATTGTTAAAGATAAAATGATTATCTCCGACGGATATAACGGAACGCCTTCCGGTTTTGAGAATGTATGTGAAGATGAAAACAATCTGACAAAACCATACGTCCTGCATGCGGAAGCAAATGCCATTACCAAAATAGCACGTTCAAACAACAGTAGCGACGGTGCTACCATGTACGTCACCGCCTCTCCTTGCATCGAATGTGCGAAGTTAATCATACAGGCAGGGATCAAACGGGTAGTTTACTCCGAACATTACCGCCTGGAAGATGGAATTGAGTTATTAAAACGGGCGGGAATCGAAGTTATCTACACAGAATTAGATAACCATTCCTCTCCGAATAAATAAGAAGACGAACGTTTTAAAAAAGGAATAGACATGAGTACAAAAAACTCTTCACGTTTTACACCTGTCATCATAGCAGTCAGCGTGGTAGTCGGGATTCTTATCGGTACATTTTATGCCAAGCATTTTGCCGGCAACCGTTTGGGTATCATCAACGGTTCCTCCAATAAGCTAAACGCATTGTTACGCATTGTAGACGATCAATATGTCGACACCGTAAACATGGCCGATTTAGTGGAAAAAGCCATGCCGCAGATTCTGGCCGAATTAGATCCACATTCAACTTATATCCCAGCCCAAAATCTCGAAGAAGTCAACTCGGAACTGGAAGGTAGCTTTAGCGGAATCGGTATCCAGTTTACCATACAGAACGACACCATTCATGTGAATGCAGTCGTTCAGGGTGGCCCTTCTGAAAAGATAGGATTGATGGCGGGCGACCGTATTGTTACCGTGGACGACAGTTTGTTTGTCGGTAAGAAAGTAACCAACGAACGGGCTATGCGCACTCTGAAAGGCCCGAAAGGTTCACAAGTGAAATTAGGTATCAAACGAACAGGAGAAAAAGACTTATTGCATTTCAACATTACCCGTGGAGACATTCCTCAAAATACCGTTGATGCAGCTTATATGCTAAACGATGACATAGGTTACGTGAAAGTCAGCAAATTCGGACGTACCAGCCATGTAGAATTGTTGAATGCACTGGCACAACTCAACCATAAAAAATGCAAAGGTCTAATCATTGACCTCCGCGGTAACACCGGAGGATATATGGAAGCAGCCATCCGCATGGTGAATGAGTTCCTGTCCGAAGGCAAATTAATCGTATACACTCAAGGCCGTAAATATCCACGTGCAGAAGAATTCGCCAACGGTACAGGTAGCTGTCAGAAAATGCCACTCGTCGTATTGATTGACGAAGGTTCTGCTTCTGCCAGTGAAATCTTCACCGGAGCTATTCAGGATAACGACCGGGGTACAGTTATAGGACGCCGTTCCTTTGGTAAGGGACTCGTGCAACAACCGATCGACTTCAGTGATGGTTCGGCTATCCGCCTGACAATCGCCCGCTACTACACTCCATCCGGACGCTGTATCCAACGCCCATACGAAAGCGGTAAAGATCGTAACTACGAACTGGATTTATATACCGTTACGAACATGGGGAATTTTTCTCACGCGACAGTATCAAGCAGAATGAGAGCGAACGCTATAACACCAGCCTGGGACGTACTGTTTATGGCGGTGGTGGTATCATGCCGGATATATTCGTACCGCAAGATACAACGGGAGTCACCTCTTATCTTTCTACTGTTATTAACCGGGGACTGACTATTCAATTCACATTCCAGTACACCGACAATAACCGGAAGAAACTTAGCCAATATGAAACAGAGGAAGAATTGCTGAATTACCTTCGTCATCAGGGATTGGTAGAACAGTTTGTCCGTTTTGCCGACAGCAAAGGAGTGAAAAGAAGAAATATCCTCATTCAGAAGTCATACAAACTTTTGGAGAAGAACCTCTTTGGTAACATCATCTACAATATGCTTGGACTGGAAGCTTATCTTCAATATTTTAACAAGACAGATGCTACCGTCATTAAAGGCATTGAGATACTCGAAAAAGGAGAAGCTTTCCCAAAAGCTCCGGTAGCCGTTGAAGAGGAAGAAGTGACGAAGGACAAAAAAGATGGAAAGAAAAAAAGAACTGCGCAAGCGTATAGCATTACTGAAGACCCAACACGCGGATTCGACTATGCGAAAGCTGCAATCAGCTAACATACTGACCGCCCTTGAAGCCCACCCGGCTTTCAGGGCGGCCAATACCGTACTACTATACCATTCGCTAAATGATGAAGTAGACACACATGAGTTTATCCGAAAATGGAGCAATAAGAAACGAATCTTGCTCCCCGTAGTGGTAGGCGATGATTTGGAGCTTCGGATATATACCGGGCCTGAAAATATGTCAATCTGTGGTGTCTATGGCATAGAAGAACCAACCGGGGAAGCATTCACAGACTATGCAGCCATCGACTTCATCGTCGTTCCCGGAGTAGCTTTTGATGCTAAAGGTAACCGTTTGGGACGAGGAAAAGGATACTACGACCGCCTCTTGCCACGCATACCATCAGCCTATAAAGCTGGGATTTGTTTCCCGTTTCAACTAGTAGAAGAAGTTCCTGCGGAATCATTCGACGTCCGCATGGATATAATTATAACAATCAATGAAGACGAATTATCACACCCATACCACCCGCTGCCATCATGCGACAGGGAGTGACGAAGAATTTGTTTTAAGTGCCATCAAAGGCGGCTATCAAGAAATAGGCTTTTCAGACCACACTCCGTGGAAATACCACACCAATTATATCTCCGACATCCGCATGCTCCCTGAAGAGTTGCCGGGCTATGTGGAAAGCCTCCGTTCGCTACAAGAAAAATACAAGAATCAAATCAGTATAAAAATAGGATTGGAATGTGAATACTTTCCTGAATATATACACTGGTTAAAAGGAATCATCAAAGAATATAAGCTGGATTACATCATCTTCGGAAATCACCATTTTCATACAGATGAGAAGTTTCCCTATTTCGGCCGGAATACAGATTCGGTAGACATGCTCGAGCTCTACGAAGAGAGTGCTATTGAAGGGATGGAAAGCGGACTATTTGCCTACCTTGCCCATCCGGATTTATTCATGCGTTCCTACCCGGAATTCGATCATCATGCAAACTGGTCAGCAGACATATCTGCCGGACAGCAGCACGGTTAAACCTACCGTTGGAATATAATCTTGGTTATGAAGAGTATAATGACATTCGTGGAATCACCACCATTCCTTACCCGGATTTCTGGAAAGTAGCCGCCCATGAAGGTTGCACCGCTATCATCGGTGTAGATGCTCACAATAATCAATATCTGGAAAATCCTTTTTATTACAGCCGTGCAACCGAAACACTTCGCAAGCTGGGTATAAAGGTTATAGACAGAATCCCTTTCCTCAACGAAAAATAATGTTTGTAATAACCATAGCACCGACTCTCTGATTGAGTGTGCGCACCAATACTTCACGCCCCATCATCAACTCCTGCCGGAGAGCAGCAGAAGTAAGATGCACATACAATGTCTGATTACGAATATAAAGATTGCTGGTATAAGCCGCCGCCGGTCCTAAGACTTGAGGCAGGCATCCAACAGTCTTTGTTCGTTCAGCGGAGATTCCAAACTCTCCTGACGAAGAAACTGTTGAATCAGTTTTCCTATTTGTTCGGCATCATTGCGCTTCATCGTCAGCTCCATTTCTTGAATTGTACCCTCTTCTACACGAAATATCTTATAATCACTACCTACCTTATGTAAAATACGGTCCAGATGCCCCCGGTTCGTATCCGTTATAAATATCTGCCCGAAATTGTCTCCGCCCACTAACTTCACTATTTGCTCTACGCGGGAAGCATCCAGTTTATCAAAAATATCATCTAATAATAATAAAGGAACAGTTCTGCCCGTACGTTTCAAGAAATCAAACTGTGCCAGTTTTAACGCCACCAGATATGTCTTATTCTGTCCCTGCGAGCCTTCTTTCTTTATCGGGAATTCGCCCAACAGCATATTTAACTCATCCTTATGAATCCCCCGCAAAGAGAACCCCATTATCTTATCCCGCTCCCTGCTCTGCTTCAACACTTCCAACAAAGAAGCATCCCGTGCATGAGACTCATAAGATAATCCCACAGCCTCTTTATCCTGAGAAATAAAAGAATAGAAAGATTGGAAAATAGGAATAAACTCCCGGATAAACGCTTCACGCTTCCGGAAAACGATTTCACCGGCTTGAGACATCATTTCCTCCCATACAAGAAACAATTCCTCCTCCACCGGAAACTCACTCTTCAGCAATGAATTACGCTGCACCAATGCTTTATTATACCGTATCAGTGCTTCAAGATATTCTTTATCATACTGCGAAATCACTACATCCATAAACCGGCGACGTTCATCACTCCCTCCGGCTATCAATTCAGAATCGGCAGGTGAAACCATCACCAAAGGAAGGAAGCCGATGTGATCCGAGAAACGGCTATATTCTTTCTTATTCCGTTTAAATTGTTTCTTCGAACGGCGTTTCATTCCACAATAAATCTCTTCAGGAGTTCCGTCCTCCGCTTCATAGAAACCCTGGATGACAAAGAAGTCTTGTTCATGACGAATATTCTGAGAATCAATCGGATTGCCGGAACTTTTACAGAAGGATAAGAAATACACTGCATCCAGCAGATTCGTCTTCCCCATCCCATTCAGTCCAAAAAAACAATTCAGTTTGGCAGAGAATCCCAGCTCCACCTCTTCCAGATTCTTATAATTTAATATAGATATTCGTTTCAGTATCATTGTGCACACGTTAATTTGTTCACAAAAGTAGCAAGATTTTCGTGGTTTTCGGGTGTAAAACAAAAAAAGATGCTTCTAAATTTCATTTGTAGATATAAAAAAACTACTTTTGCGAGTCGAAATATCAAACTGTGAATAATAACAAAAAGAATCATATAAAATGGCAGAACAAAAGAATCAGAACGAACATCTGAACGTAGAAGATGCACTGACACAATCGGAAGCATTTCTTATCAAGTACAAAAACGCAATTATTGGCGGTGTTGTTGCTGTGATTATTATTGTAGCAGGTTTTATCATGTACAAAAACCTCTATGCTGAACCACGTGAAGAAAAAGCACAAGCAGCTCTTTTCAAAGGACAGGAATACTTTGAACAGGATGCTTTTGAACAGGCTTTAAACGGTGACAGCATCGGTTACACAGGTTTCCTGAAAGTAGCTGATGAGTACAGCGGAACAAAAGCTGCTAATTTGGCAAAAGCTTATGCTGGTATTTGCTACGCACAACTTGGCAAATATGAAGAAGCAGTGAAGATGCTGGATAGCTTCAATGGAAAAGACCAAATGGTTGCTCCGGCAATCTTGGGTGCTGCAGGTAACTGCTATGCACAACTTGGCCAACTGGACAAAGCTGCCTCTACTTTACTGTCGGCAGCAGACAAAGCTGACAACAACACATTAAGCCCGATTTTCCTGATACAAGCCGGAGAAATCCTGGTAAAACAAGGAAAATATGACGATGCAGTAAACGCTTACACTAAGATCAAGGATAAATACTTCCAGTCTTATCAAGCTATGGACATCGACAAATATATCGAACAGGCTAAATTGATGAAAAAATAATACCTTATTATATAAGGAGATCGAGGCACGGATTACACCGGATTAAGCGGATTATCTATTAAAACCGTGGAATCCGTGAAATCCGTGCCTTTCTTCTTAATTTCCCATACTTTCAAACTTCATTTTATAATTCTCAACTTTTAATTTACTATGGCAACAGCTTACCATAACTTATCCGAATATGATTTCAATTCCGTTCCGAATGCAGAAGCAATGAAATTTGGCATTGTCGTATCCGAATGGAACTTCAATATTACCGGTGCTTTACTGAAAGGCGCAGTCGATACATTAAAAAAACATGGAGCAAAAGACGAAAATATTCTGGTAAAAACTGTACCGGGAAGTTTCGAACTAACTTTTGGCGCCAATCAAATGATGGAAAATTGCGATCTTGATGCAATTATTGCAATTGGTTGCGTAATTAAAGGAGATACTCCACATTTTGATTATGTTTGTATGGGAGCAACCCAGGGAATTACCGAATTAAACGCAACTGGCGATATACCAGTTATTTACGGATTAATTACCACAAATACAATGGAGCAAGCAGAGGATCGTGCCGGTGGCAAACTGGGTAACAAAGGAGACGAATGTGCAATTACTGCAATAAAAATGATCGATTTTGTTTGGAGTTTAAATAAATAGTTGTATCTTTGCACCGCAATTGAGAAACAAACCTCCTCAAAAGCAAAAAAGGGCAAATACCAGAGTGGCCAAATGGGGCAGACTGTAAATCTGCTGTCTTTCGACTTCGGTGGTTCGAATCCATCTTTGCCCACAAAAATTGCGGAAGTAGCTCAGTTGATAGAGCATTAGCCTTCCAAGCTGAGGGTCGCGGGTTTGAGCCCCGTCTTCCGCTCTACAGAAGAGATGATTAAATCATCTCTTCTTTTATTTTATATCCTACCCTTCCTTCACTTACCCGATAATTATAAGAGCAGGATGTCCAAGAATTCTTGTTCGGCTCCAAGAAACCAGGTTCATCCGATATTTCATAGAGGAACACTTTTGCTTTGTCCCGTTTTTGTGACAGACCCTCTGCAAGTAATAGGTGAATCTGATAAAACTTCAAGCATAACTCCGGGAAACTCTGAGCAAAACTCGTCAAACCTATAAGGATAGTTTGAAAAAACCTTCCGGCATAAAGTGAAAAAGGGTGGAACGCTTTTTGGGAAGAAGAAAATGCAAATCCGGTTTACACGTACGTACGCATGAGGCGATGCATACATATGTATAGCTTCATGCATACGTACAGGCCGGGCTTGTCCAAAGGACAGGCCTAGCTTGTTTGACGAACATGCTTAGCTTGTTCTGTGGACAACGTCATAAGTTATCTATGAGCTATAAGATTTAAATGTATGAACTGTAAGATTAACTACTCAAGTTGCCAGCATCCGAATTGTCTTTACATGAAAAATAAAATTGTTCAATCACTATAATCAATTAGTATCCAGTAATTTGTGGTGATAAAAGGACGTAAAAGACGCTCAAGTGGTTTGACCCCGGACAAGCCCAACATGCTCCAAGGACATGCCATGCCCGTCTGGTTCCGGAAGCGAAAAGTGTATGGCATATTCACCGTCAACTACCACTTGGGCATGTCTTACCATCTTTCTACACAGTAAACCATTGAACAACAATAAGATATGGTGATGAAAGGATTTTATTCCGTTCGTAAAAACAAATGTATACATACAAATTCGTTTTCTTCTGTTGGGCAATCAATCATCACATTGCTTTATTTTACTTTCCCAATCAGTTCGATAGCCCTTGTCCGGTTTCAAGAAGCTACATTTCCTCCTACCGGAGTGTTCAGAATCTTGATACAAATTCTGCCGGATCCTGCGCCAAGTTCTATGAATTCTTGTGCCAAACATAAGTTCCTTTCATTAAAAGATAAGGATGTTTTTCCAAAACAATAAGGTCTTTTTAAAAAAAGATAAGGCCCTTTTTGAAAAACGAACTTATCTTTTTACCTGTCTGCTAAACCAAAAGCTTCTTACCATAGAGTGTTCTCCAAAAATCTTCACTAAAACCGAAACAAAATGTGTTTTCTAATGTAACAAAAGACTCTAACAGATCATTTAAAAGAGCTGAATCTAAAGTACAACCCACCTTACAGCAACCGTTAAACTTTTCTGTTTCCCAATTGTTATATCAAATATCAACAAATTAAAAAAGAAAGGATATGAGTTATGAAAACAGTAATTGACAAAGCTAATACAAGAGGGTATTTTAATCACGGATGGCTAAAAACCTACCATACATTCAGCTTTGCAGACTATTATAATCCAAGACGAATTCACTTCGGTGCTTTACGCGTACTAAATGATGATACAGTAGCTCCCGGAGAAGGTTTCGGTATGCACCCCCATAAAAATATGGAAGTGGTGTCTATCCCTTTACAAGGATATTTAAGACATGGAGACAGCGTACAGAATGAAAGTACCATTGCCCCAGGTGAAATTCAGGTAATGAGTACAGGCACAGGCATCTATCATAGCGAATACAATGCCAGTAAGACTGAAGACGCAAAATTCCTGCAAATCTGGATTATTCCCAATGTGGAGGGAACTAAACCCGAATACCATAATTATGACATTCGTCCGTTATTGAAACGTAACGAACTAGCCACCTTCATCTCACCATCTGGCAATACACCGGCGCATCTGCTACAGGACGCATGGTTCTCTATGGGCACATTGGATGCCGGACAAAGTGTGACATACCGTATGCACAAACCACGCACAGGTGTTTATATCTTCATTATAGAAGGAGAAATAAATATAGCAGGCGAGAATCTTTCACGTCGTGACGGTATCGGTATCTGGGACATTGAAAGTGTCACAATTGAAGCTAAATCCGAAGCGCAAATACTGGCCATCGAAGTAGCCATGTAAGCTATATATTTGTGTCGCAATCATCCAAACGGAAAATTTGCGCCACAAATTCATCTTTGCTTCCTTGTTCTATACCCATCTTTCTACAAATTCTATATACCACACGGTTTACAGAACGGGACTGCACTCCCAACAAACTGGCCATCTCATCAAATGAAAGTCCCACTACAAACAGGTAACAAATATCCTTCTCTCCGTTGGTCAGAGATGGATAAAGCTTTTCCAATCGCTCGGCCCAGCGATTACGGGATATGTTCAACCAATACTCTAATTTAGTACGGTCTTCAGCAGGGGTATAATGAGGAGTTCCCTTCGTCACGATTTGCAAGTATACTTGTGCTGCCTCCACCGACTCAACCGGAAGCGAGATGTGTTTCGAACGGAAAGTGAGTTCCAACTGACGAATACGTATTTCCTTACTTTTCTTTTCCTTTTCAAGGATTTGCATCTGTTCTTGCAGATTCTTCGCCTCACCTTGATTCTCTTCTATCCTCTCTTGTAAATCATCAATCTGCTGCTGCAACATGGAAGCATCCCTTTTATAATGACTTAAAATCTCCAGTTTCTGGCGGCGAAAAAATTTCCAACTACCCCATAGCAGTAAAGTCAATGAAAAAACAGCAGCCACTGTTATCAACAGAGTAATGCTCCATCGGCTTCGATATTCATCATTCTGACGTAATAAAGCCGTGTAATCATATCTTTTCTCGATTTTAAACAATTCAGTACGGCTTCCGGAAGTAAATAGTAATTCCAGTTCATTGATATAGCATTGCATATATTCATTAGCCTTACTTAACTTACCAGCCGCCAGCAAATCCTGGTATATAGCTTTGTACACAGAGGATCTCAAAAGTGGTCGCGAAGATTTCAATGCCCTATTACGAAGGCTGTCTACTAGTTCAGTTTTTCCTAAATGTTTATAGATAACAGCTAATTCAGCATCATACCAGTAACGGGACTCAACAGTAGTGGTATAGTCCATCGCTTTTAACAGGAACGAAGCCGCCGAATCCCATTCCTGCTTGTCTTTCTCCTTCAAGGCCCATTGATAATAGATTTTCTCTTGCGAGGTAAAGTCCATCCTATTAACCAAACCTAAAAACTTATCATAAACCAACTTGACCTCTTCATTGTACCGGGGAGTTCCCTGAGCCAGATAAAGAGGGGCAAATATATATTCTCCCCCCATTGCATTCCAAGCCGGAACTGATAGATTAAGATCCAACGCCTTTCTATAATACGACAGTGAGTGCTCATAATGAGCATACCTTCCATTGATATTCCCTAAAGCTGTATATATCAAAAAATGGATCCGCAAATCCTTAACAGTCTTTACCGCCTCCTCTGCCTGTTTATAGGCATACAAAGCTTCATTATCCTGCCCCAAGTCCTCTAAAATATATCCTTTATAAAGCAAAGCGGAAGCTTTATCATCTGCATTACCTTGTGAAGAATAATACTGTACAGCAATGTTTATCAATGAATCGGAAGATATCTTATGCCCACATCTATACATAGCTTGTGTCATCAGTAATGCATAGCACGCTTGTTCTTCTACGGAAAGTTTATCGGGAAAAGGAATGGCATTCAGTATCCGGTAGGAGGAATCCGGGGCACTCCACAAATAATATTTCCCCCATGCCAGTCTAGAAGTGCCCTTATCCTGACTGCAAGAGGAGATGATACCCAATATCACCACCATCCATACATCCCAGCCTATAAACAAGTACTTTCTCATCATATCGCAAATGTATCACTTTTTAGCCTTCTCGCAATTTATAGACTATAAAAATAGGATTACTATCCACATTTATCTTTTTTAATTCATCCGGAACAGTAAGGGTGGATCCTTTTTCATAAAGACTCAGCTCATAAGGAATGACAACCTGCACCAAACCATCTTTCTCCATACGGCCCCAAACGGGAAAGCTACGATAACTCCGTGTCCCCAACATACCAAAAAGAAGATTGGCATCAGAAAGTTTAAAAATATCTTCAGGCTGCTCACATTGCTCCGCCAGAATCTTCCCTGTTTCTTTATCAACGGAAACCACATAATGTCCTCCATCATACCTGCAACGGAAATAATAACTTCGTGGCGTCTCAAAAAGATCAGACACAAAAATATCCTTATTTCCTCCAAATTTTTGATGTAAGCTACTGAAATCAGTCGCATCCAGCAGCGGATGATTTCTTGGTCTGAATTCTGTAAATTCAAAACACAAGCTGGCATAATTTTATGATCGGAAATTCTGAAAACAGTATCATTACATCCTGTTTTAAACAGTAATGACTGCTGCTTACCTGAATAGGTAGCTGCAATGCCTATAGTAAAACCTGCTTTCTCCGGAGGAACCAGTGGCGAAGTAAAATCATTCTTTACAGCAATAGTGTCCCCTTGCTCTGTGAATATGCCTAAACCATAACTCCCGCTCCGAAAAGGAATATACGGAAATGCCACCGAAGCAAAACAGTCTTGTTCCACCTTACGCTGATATACTATCTGATAATCATGGTTCAAATTTTGAATAAACTCCCCCTCTAAGGTGTAGACCCCTATCTGATTAGCACTGAACAGGTAAAGACGATTATTTTCCTCATCGGCCTGTATACCTGCTAAAAAATTACTGAACTCCCCCGGTCCTTGTCCGAAAGGAATCAATGTCTTTATAAAATGACCTTTCCGGTCAAACTGAACAATCCGTTGTTCTTTTACGGGAGAAACATAGATGTATTTGCTTGTCAAAGCATATTCGGATACTCCATCCAACAAAGAAGCGGGATCATCGGTTGTTTCCAAAGGTATATATTCCACACTCTCTACCTCATCTTGCAGATTGAGCATAGAAGGATGATCTATCCCCTGTCGCAAGTCCACCGAAATTAATTCTCCGGAACCGGAATGTCCGGAGTCACAAGCTGCCATCAAAGGCAACAAGCAAAATAAATGCCATTGTTTCATAGATTCAATCAGTTTTTCAGGAAAAAATATTTATTTCCCGAAACAAAGATATACAGGAATCCATGATTTATGAGAATAAAACAGAATAAGTTTTGCGACGACACAAATCCCTGATTATCTTTTTATTGCAGATAATCAGGGATTCATTTTGCGACAACTACAAAGTTTTTTAGCCCATTTTACAATTCTATTGTCAATTCCACCGGACAATGATCTGATCCCAAGATGTCAGTATGAATCTGAGCACCTCTCAATTTATCCTTCAACGAATCGGAAGTGAGAAAATAATCAATACGCCAACCCGCATTCTTCTCACGGGCTTTGAAACGATAGGACCACCATGAGTAAATTCCCTCTTGCTCCGGATAGAAATAGCGGAATGTATCCGTAAAACCTGATTCAAGCAAAGTAGTGAACTTTGCACGCTCTTCATCAGTGAAACCTGCATTTTTCCGATTCGTTTTAGGATTCTTCAAATCTATCTCCTTATGTGCTACATTCAAATCACCACACACAATTACCGGTTTTTTCTCTTCCAATTTCTTCAAATAAGCACGGAATCATCATCCCATTTCATTCTATAATCCAAGCGTCGCAATTCTTCCTGCGAATTAGGAGTATAAACAGTTATCAGATAATACGATTCCAGTTCAAGCGTAATTACACGGCCTTCGTGATCGTGCTCTTCAATGCCTAAACCGTATGTAACGGACAATGGCTTTACTTTAGAAAAAATAGCAGTACCCGAATATCCTTTCTTTTCAGCATAATTCCAATAGGACTGATACCCTTCAAATTGTACATCCAGTTGTCCTTCTTGCATCTTTGTTTCCTGTAAACAGAAAAAATCAGCTTCCAAACGATTGAAAGCATCAGCAAAACCTTTATCGTAACAAGCTCGCAAGCCATTTACATTCCATGATATGAATTTCAACATGATTCTTTTATTATTTTTAAACTAACATATTCCAGAACAAAAGTAAGCACAAAAGCATACTTATCAAAGCAAAATATCTTAAAACAAAAAAGCGCTCTGTTTCACTGATAAAACAGAACGCCTATCCTTATTAAGGAAAATGCTCTCTTTAATTACTGTGCCGAATCACCCGGAGCAGGAGTCTCTGCAGCATCATTTGTCTGCGGAGCAGCAAAACCTGAAGGTGCATTCAACGGATTGGTAGCTCCCTCTTTCACCGCTTCTTCCATGATGATAGAAGAATCTGTATGAGCAGTAGGAACAAAATAAGCGGTAAGCACGCTACATGCTACCATAAAAGCAGCTAATCCCCATGTTAATTTCTCAATAAAATCCGTAGTCTTACGAACTCCCATAATTTGATTTGAAGAAGCAAAACTAGAAGCCAAACCACCTCCTTTTGAATTCTGAATCAGTACGACGAAACACATCAAAAGAGCTGCAAGCACAATTAATCCAATAAGTAATAAATACATTTTCTTTATTTTGATTTAGTGTTAATAATCAATTTCTCCAAAAATCTTATTTGGTCTGCAAAGTAAGCGTTTTTTTTTGGATATTTCAAATTTAATTTTTTAATAATTTCCAGAGCCTTAGAATATCTTTGCTGTTTAACGTATATTTTGGCCAATGTTTCGGTAAAATAGCTTTCATCTTCTATATCTTCCTCCGCTTCCGGTTCATCCTCTTCGGGCATTTCCTTTTTCACCGGCACTTCCTCTTTTATCCCTAATTGAGGTAATAAAGGTTCCTCTGCAGACTTTTCAATGAAATCATCTATCAGACTCTGGCCTTTCATCCGAGGAATACCATCATCGGACGGATGCTCTTCTTCATGTAATAAGAAAGAAGTATAATCGGCTGTTACATCCATAGGCAACTCCACGGCAGCAGAGTCCTCGGGTAAAGAAGACAGAAAAGCATCTATCAATGAAAGAGTACGGTCCAATCCGCCTTCCTCCTTAGGCTTCTCTTGCTTGTCAAGAGGAGAAATGATAAAACGCTCCCCTTCTATCAGATAAAAAAGAACTTTGCGATCGGCCACATACAATGCAGCCTTACGCAATTCTTCACCGAATGTTATATCATGCAGTAAAAACAGATTCTTCAGATAAAGCAACCTCACCGTCTGAAAATACGGATAACGCGCAAGCAACGTACGCAGCTCGTATAGTGTATCCCGATTTAATAATTCAGGATGGGTTATCCATTCATATAATTGCTGTTGTGTCATGACGGAAAAGGGCTCACTACCAGTTTGCCACGGTAGCATTGAATATTTGCTCTACAATTTCTTTAATCATCTGGGTTACTAATTCATCCTGTACAGCACTCAACTGCTGATTAGCGTTGTATTCTCGCTAGCCGAGAATTGTTGACCATTCATATTCTCTGTCGGATTGGAATTGTTGACAAAGTTCACCCTAACCGTCATACGCAATTCCACCATGCTGGAATAACCGTCAGAACCAATTCCTTTATTCAAAGCATCATAATTGGTTATTTCCCCTGACAATTGCAGATCACCTCCACGCTTGGCTTGCTTCAACCGGGTCTGCTGCATATAAATATCCTGCAATGCCGTATTGAACATGCTCTCCATCGGTCCCCACACAAAACCTGCCGAACGGTTCGGGAAGTTTTCGAACGAAATAGTCTTTACCTTAGTATAGTCTATAGACGATCCGTTAAACTTATAAGAGATGGAACAAGCAGTTACTATTCCCGCCAGTACCATCAACACACCAACTACTTTCAATTGTTTAATCCAAACCATATTCTTTTATTTTTCTATAAAGTGTGCGCTCTGAAATATTCAAATCTTTTGCCGCATTCTTTCGTTTTCCATGATGACGGTCGAGCGCCTTACGTATCATTTCTTTTTCCACTTCATCCAATGACAGTGTCGCTTCTTCCACAAATTCCTCCGTGTCCTGAATATCATCTACTACAGGATGCACGGATTTAGCGGCAGAGATAATGGTAGGTGTAGCAGGCACTACTGTAGCGACCAAATTCCGTTGAGGTTCTTGATAATAAGAAACTGCTGTAGTAGCCGGTGGCGGAACAGGTTGCGCTCCACGTTCCGACATCAAGGTGTTTACCAATTTCTTCAACTCAGTTACATCACGCCGCATATCAAACAGCACCTGATACAGAATCTCGCGCTCACTTTCAAAAGCCTTCCCCGCACTTGCTTTCACACCAAATAAAGCGGGTAAACCGGAGTTTACACGTTGTTCCGGTAAATAATTTCTCAAAATTTCCGCCGTAATGTCGCGATTGGTTTCAATAATAGATATCTGTTCTGTAATATTCTTCAACTGGCGTACATTACCGGGCCATGGGTAAGCCAACAACAAGGCTTTTGCATCTTCTGTCAGCTGAATGGCCGGCATACGGTACTTCTCAGCAAAATCCGATGCAAATTTGCGGAAAAGTAATGTTATATCATCTCCACGTTCGCGCAGAGGTGGTATCTTGATAGGCACAGTGTTCAGACGATAATATAAATCCTCGCGGAAACGGCCTTCGGCAATGGCTTCCGTCAGATTTACATTGGTAGCGGCAACAATACGTACATCCGTCTTTTGTACTTTGGATGAACCTACTTTAATGAATTCACCACTCTCGAGCACACGTAGCAGACGCGCCTGCGTAGCAAGAGGTAACTCTCCCACCTCATCCAGAAAAATAGTTCCACCATTGGCTTCGGCAAAATAACCGTTACGGTCACTGATAGCTCCTGTAAAAGCACCTTTCTCATGTCCGAAAAGTTCTGAATCTATTGTACCTTCAGGTATAGCTCCACAATTCACGGCTATATACTGTCCATGTTTCCGACGGCTGAACTGATGGATGATCTGCGGAAAATTTCCTTTCCCACACCACTTTCACCGGTGATCAATACTGATAAATCTGTGGGCGCCACCTGAATAGCCACGTCTATGGCACGGTTCAATCCTTCAGCATTACCAATAATACCAAATCTGAGTTTAACATTTTGTATTTCTGACCTGACCATATTCATTTTATTATATGACAAAATTACAAATTCCCGAGCAGACAGCAAGTAATTATGGCAGAAAAATAAAAAATAAGGCGCGGATTTCACGGATTGATACGGTCTTTTATAAAGAGAAACCGTAAAATCCGCGCAATCCGCGCCTGAATAAAAACAGTCTGTTATAAATTAATCAATTTCCTGATCAGCTTCATAACCACCCATTTCGCGAATAGCATTCTTCAAGATAGCATACTGCTGGAAGAGATGGTTGACAGGTATTTCATTTTCTGTATAATCATGCATCGGGCTCTTCAAGAAGAAACTCAAGAAACGCTGTATACCAAAACGTCCTGCACGTGCAGCCAAGTCACTCAATAATACTAAATCCAAACATAAAGGAGCAGCCAAAATTGAATCACGGCAAAGGAAATTAATCTTAATCTGCATGGGGTAGCCCATCCATCCGAAGATATCGATATTATCCCAACCTTCCTACTGTCATTACGAGGGGGATAGTAATTGATACGTACTTTGTGATAATAATCTGTATATAAATCAGGCTGGTCTTCGGGTACAAGAATCGACTCCAAAGTAGACAGCTTGCTGACTTCTTTAGTACGGAAGTTAGCCGGTTCGTCCAACACCAAACCATCACGATTACCTAAGATATTTGTAGAAAACCAGCCGGACAAGCCTAAGCAACGGGTTCCGATAATCGGAGCGAAGCCTGACTTAACCAATGTCTGGCCTGTTTTGAAGTCCTTACCAGCAATAGGCATCTTCGTTTTTTCAGCCAATTCCCACATAGCCGGGATATCAACTGTAGTATTAGGAGCTCCCATGATGAAAGGGCAACCTTCTGACAGCGCTGCATAAGCATAGCACATAGACGGAGCAATGTGTTCCTTATCATCCTCTTTCATCGCTTGCTCCAATGCTGCCAAGGTTCCGTGTACTTTTTCTTCAACAGGTACATAGATTTCTGTAGAAGCAGCCCAAAGAACTACGATACGGTCGCAATTATTTTCAGCTTTGAAATTGCGGATATCTTCACGCAGCTGTTCTACCATATCCCAACGATTCTTGCAATCTTTCACATTATCGCCATCCAAACGACTAGCATAGTTGTGATCGAAAGCAGCTTTCATCGGAACTATCTTTTCCAGTTCTTCCTTTACAGGAAGAATGTCTTTTTCTTGTAAAACTTCAGCATTTACAGCTGATTCATAAGCATTAGCAGGATAAACATCCCATGCACCAAAAACAATGTCGTCCAAAGTTGCCAATGGAACGATTTCTCCATAATGCAAATACTTTTTATTTTCTCCACGGCCAACACGCATTTTATCATATTGAGTCATAGATCCGACAGGTTTTGCCAGTCCCTTACGAGCCATCAGCACACCTGTCATAAAAGTTGAAGTAACAGCGCCCAATCCAACACAAAGAACGCCCAATTTACCGGTTGCCGGTTTCACATTCATTTTTCCATTCTATTTCTTTGTTAAAATTGCATCTCATAGCAGAGATTAAGATAATTTGTGCCAAAGTTACACCTTCTTTTGAAAACTTCCATGCTTTTTCTAGTTTTTTTTGTAGCTTTGCAACCGTTTAATATAAATAGGTATGGATGATATTTGTTGCATAGGCCACATTACATTAGATAAGATAGTAACACCCAGGAAAACGACTTATATGCCCGGCGGAACATCCTATTATTTTTCACACGGAATCAGTCATTTAAAGGATACAAAGCATTATCAGCTGGTCACAGCACTAGCGCCCAGTGAATTTAAAGCTGTAGAAGATATCCGTGCAAAAGGTATCAGAGTCACTGTTATTCCCAGTCAGCGAACAGTCTATTTCGAGAATACATACGGGGAAAATCAAGATAACCGCAGTCAGCGGGTATTAGCTAAAGCCGATCCTTTCACAGTGGAACAGCTACAGAATATAAATGCCCATATTTTTCATTTGGGAAGCCTTCTGGCAGATGATTTTTCACTGGATGTTGTAAAATATCTTTCAGAAAAAGGTATTTTGGCGGTAGATGCCCAAGGATATTTGCGCGAAGTCCGGGGTGAAAGAGTTTATCCCATAGATTGGACAGACAAGTTGGAAGCCTTAAAATATATTGATATTCTAAAGGTAAACGAACACGAAATGGAAGTGCTTACCGGTCACAAAGACATAAAACAAGCCGCTTTGCAACTTGCTGAATGGGGAGTAAAAGAGGTATTGATAACCTTGGGAAGTCTGGGTTCTGTAATTTATGCAGAAGGTAGATTTCATAAGATACCCGCCTATCCTCCTAAAGATATAGTTGATGCTACAGGATGCGGAGATACGTATGCCACAGGATATTTATATATGCGCAACAAAGGAGTATCCTATGAAAAAGCCGGTTGTTTTGCAGCAGCCATGTCGACACTGAAATTAGAAGCATCCGGTCCCTTCAGCAAAACAGAAGAAGATGTATGGGATATTATCCGGACTAGTCCTTTGAAAGCCGAGGAAATTTAAAAATAGATAGAAATCCCGATAAAGCCAGACAGCCATATCGGGATTTTTTATTTCAGTTTCCTTCTACATCGGCATACCACGAATAGAATAATACAACACAAAAAGAAACAAATGGTATAATGAATGATAAGGACATATTACTATTGTCTGCCACATATCCCATCAACACAGGGCCAATAGCTCCTCCTACAGGAGACATCATTAAAAAAGAAGAGGCTCGTTTGGTTTTATTTCCCAACCCTTTCAAAGATATAGCAAAAATAGTGGGAAACATGATGGCTTCGAACACATATACCAAAAACAAAGCAACTAATGAAATTTTTCCTAAATTGCAAACGATAAGAAAAGTAGCCGCTACCGTTCCCAAAGCACAGTATAGCAAAACTCTTTCTGCACGAATTCGCTGCATAATCCAACTACCGGCAAAACGTCCGCACATAAATAGCCCGAGCCCACCGAATGAAAGCACTACTGCCGCATCACGGGCATTCATCCATCCATCGTCCACCACATAATTGATAAAGAAACTATTGATAGAAATCTCTGCTATTTCATAACTGAATAGTGCCAGTAGACCAAATAAAAATAATTTATGCGACCATAAGCCTTTTTTAACTGTCTTTCCATTCACCACATTGTCTGTATGAACAATCTCCGGAAGTTTGATACGGGAAAAGACCAGTGCCACTATCAGCACAACTACCCCCATCAGCATATAAGGATATGAAATATTCGCCTCTCCCTTCTCCGAGAACAACAATAGTCCTCCCACCAAAGGGCCGCAAATACATCCTAATCCATTAAAGGACTGGGCCAGGTTCAACCGACTGGCAGCTGTTTCCCTATCCCCTAATTCTGTCATATAAGGATTTGCAGCCGTTTCCAAAAAAACCAAGCCGCAAGCGATGACAAACAAAGAGAACAGAAAAAATTCAAATGACATCCAGTATTCGCCGGGAATAAACATCAACGACCCGATGCCGTAAAGCAATAATCCGAAAACAACTCCCCTACGATATCCATATCTGGTGATGAATAACCCTGCCGGAACAGCCATTACGAAATAACCTAAATAAAACATTACCTGCACCATTGCCGAATGAGTACGGGTAATATCCATCACCTCTTGAAAATGTTTATTCAGCACATCAAGAATAGCATGTGCAAATCCCCATAAAAAGAATAAAGAGGTTACTAAAACAAAAGGAACTAGATAGTCCCTTTTTACCAATGCATGTCTTTGTGTCTCCATACTTTTTATAATAGAACAGGCAGTTGGGCCAAATTCGTTATAATCACATCAGGAACAGATTCGTCAATGACTTCTCCTCCCCAACCTTCTCCTTTCAACCAAGCTACACGACATCCCACCGCTTTGGCAGGAACAACATCTTTTGAGAAAGAATCTCCAACCACCAGCACATTCTTTGCCACAAATCCCATAGCATCCACTCCGAGTCTGTAGATAGCGGGATCTGGTTTACGAACACCCACCACAGAGGATTCAATAATTTCATCAAAGAAATCCAGAAGTCCAAAATCCTTTAAAATGGTCTGAATATTACCATAAAAATTAGAAACCAGCACTAACTTATATTTTTTGGACAACTCTTCCACTACCGGACGTGTAACCTGCAATATATCCAATACATACTCATAACAGCTGTCTGCTACTTCGTGGCATAAGATTGCAGTTTCAACTCATCCATAGGCAACTTTCTCTGTTCTGCCAACCATTCCATCTGAAGTTTGGCCTTAATGGAAAGTACATCATGAAAATCATGCCAAGGCTGGACAAAAGGGTATTTAGCCAACGCTCTTTCTCCAAAGACGTATGCCTCACGAAAACTCTCCTTATCCACCGGAATCTGATGTTCCACATACTTGGCCCACAATACTTCCGCCCAGTGACGGCTATTCGTATCTATCGTACCGCCGTAATCAAATATAACTCCCTGAATATCTTTCAATGCGTTCATTATCTCATGCTTTATTAGTAGGTGTACCGTTGCCGACTTTCATCAACAACACACCAATTACAATCCAAATCAATTCACGTACACGGGTTATCAATCCGGTATAAACTCCGAAAGCTCCCGGAATAGCCAGTCCTCCTACCGCTAAAGCAAAGCCCCCCTCACGAGCGCCCAATTGCATAGGCGAGAAAAAGAACAAATTAGCAAATAAAGAAGTAAATGCCATAATCAGAATACAAGCCGGAAAGCTAACATCTGTTGTCAGAATATTCAATATGAAATACACTTCCAGGCAACCTAGAATCCGAGCCATGAATTCCAGACTTAACGAGGCATAAAATGTAGACTTACGCTGTTTGTGCAGCTCTGCTATCTGACTGTCCACACGTTCCAAAGTCTCCCGTTTGTTTTCTGAAAAACGTTTGGCCCATCCTTTAATAAAAGGAATATATTGTAATAATTTTAAAGTACGGACAGCCATTCCATTCTTGTATCCTTTCATAAAAAAATAAATAGCCAAAAGAGAAACCACACCCACAACAGCCAGCATAGTCCCCATGGCAATATCTACCGGGCGTAAAGCCAAATACAAGAAAATAGAACAAAACCAAAAACAAAAATGCGAGAAAATATGCATCATCACATAAAGGATAACTGATGATGTTGCCTTACTGGCCCCGACATAAGGAGTCAGTTCCATGATACGGTAAGGTTCTCCTCCCATTAATCCTACCGGAGTAGCATAATTCAGTGCAAACCCGGAAACTGTAAGCTTATAAACTTTCCAAAATGGAATAGGCGTTCCTTTTTTTCCATCTCGGATAATAATGTACCAAGAAAGGGTATTGAACAAGTAAATGATAATCCATAACCCTACTACAGCCGGCAGCCAAATCCCTGCCCGGCGCAAGTTAGCCAACAATTCATCATACTCCATATCAAAAGTACAGAGCATTACCACGATAGCTACAATCCCAAATATCAGGAATATATTTCTATATTTACTTTTCACTTCGCCGCGTATTTATAATATAACTGTGCGCAAACCGCCTCGTGGCAATGGCGCATATATACAAATAAAGAAGTCATTACAATAATCTCGAATACAAAATACAACCAAGGTTCGCCAATCAGCAAACTGATATACAAAGCAATGGCACGTGTATTAAAAGTCAAGATATTGGTATATTTCATCAAAGGTTTGCTAGCTGCACGAAATTCGTTCCGCAACTCCTGTGGAATATTGTCCCCATACTTTTCCTTTACCAAAGCATAGAAACGCTGAAAATTAGGGGTCATTCTTTCCTGCTGACGTGTGTAATTACCATAAAAATACAAAAAGCTTTCCACCAGAAATTTCCTTTCCAAGGTAAACTATAGAAGATCTCACGCTGTTGTTTGAAATTATCCAGCTCACTTCCATTTTTCCCTTTCAGAAAATATAAATGAATATTACGATAATAATCCGCCAATGTACATTGTTTACTATGACAAACAGTGCCCGAAAAAGCAGCCAATATCCAAATAAAAATCCCCCAATGCATCCCGTCACCAATATGAAACGGCATAGGCTGGTCCATCAGTCTGAGACAGATCGCCGCATAAATAGTAAAGAACCAAATATCACCGGCAAAGCATCCAACATACGTCCCCACTGGGTTTTCTGCCCTGTAAGCCGTGCCAATTGGCCGTCCGCACTGTCATAATGGTTTGCCCACATCAATAGAAGTATACCAATCAGGGTATGTTTCATATCGGGGTAATAGAACATCACGCCTGCGCCTATACCTAGAATAATAGAAAAAATGGTCACGACATTGGGATGTACCTTCAATTTTTTAAACAATAGCGCCCATGCATATCCTATGGGACGATTGAAATAAATATCCAGGAACTCCTCTGTGTCCATGGATTTGAAAGAAGCCTCTATTCCTTTCTTCTCACTCTCTGTACTCATGTCTTTATTGTTTCATTTGCTTTTTAGCCCGGTTATAAATGCACTCTGCAATTTTACCTCCCGCTCCTCACGACAACGGGCAAAGCTGGGCCAATCATTAAAATCTATAATCCGCAGTGTTCCGTCGGCTGAAACCACACAATCACCTCCGTAAATGGGTACGTTCAGCGCCTCAGCAGCTTTATCACTTTGTATTTTCAATTCCTCTACGCTAAAAGGAATCCCTTTGGCTATTCCGTTTATTTTTTCCAAACCGAACTTACTGTGCGAACAAGGAGACGGATAAAACCAATAAAAGAAATCAGTGCCGTGTACCCCATAGAATTTCACCAAGTCGCCTTGCAAGTGCTCATTGATGACCGCAACAGGAATGTCACGGTTGCGAAAATCAGCCAGAATATTCTCCACCTCTTCCTTACAAGTGGCATAAGCTACATCTTCTTTCACCATAGCATGAGAGTCTCCCCGCTTTACCCAACAAGGATAACAGTTTTCAGAATACTCGTCTGCTGTGGAAATAATAAAACTCTGCGGATGAGGAACTCCTCTTTTTATAAGTAGCTCCGTCATGGGTCTACGTACACAATTATCTATACCGTAAGCAGAGTTTATCACCAACGCACCTCCATCCTCCAAAGACTTCAAGCGGGCTATTGTTGCTTTATCACGGGCCATATCAAAAATGATATCTCCTTTGACACCCTGCTCCACGAAATCCTTCTCGGCATAAACCTCAACTTCACAGCCCAATTGTCCCAACTCTTCCACCACCTTATTAAATATGGCGGCATCATTGTCCACATGATTGGGTGAATATTCGTTTCCACGGCTTACCCCTATTATTGAAATCACATTCATTCCTTTATGTTATCTTTTAAATTACTCGTCCTTACCGGTCAGAAAGTTTTCCGCTTTCACTATATCACTGGCATGGTCTACATCCAGAATTTTTGTAAAAGGATAAGCCTTTAATTTCAAGCCGTCGGCCACTAACTGCCTCTGGAAGTTGCGCATACGGGACATACCTTTTTCCATACACCGTGCAATGTCTTGACCGCTGTCGGAGTCAGGCAGTAAATTCCTCCCGATATATAGCGGCATCCGGAGATGGCCTCATCATGAAAGCCAGTTATGTTCAAAGCTTCATCTGTAGAAATGTAAAGCGGTTTTTCATCGTCTATGAAATCGGTCACCGCCATATATCCATCTTTGTCCGATTGTTTGAACGCTTCAATAAAAGTCGAGAATTCTTCTTCACGGAATATGGTATCTACAGTAGTCAAACAGAACTTATCGTCTTTCAAATAAGAGTTCAGTTCATAAAAACTATGCATTGAACTAGGCGTAGTTTTCACAACTACTTCCAATGGCACTGTCGCTTCCGCCTGTAGTTTTGCCAAATGCTCTTTTGTCAACGGACTTTCATTATTAATAATGATGACCACCTTATCAGCCCCGTTGCGCACAAAGATCTGTATCAGACGGTCAATCATGGCAACTCCGTTCAGTTGCACCAAAGGTTTGGGTAAAGCTACCCCTTCTTGTGAAAGTCGGGAGCCTTCACCCGCTGATATAATTGCAAATTTCATTTCTACTCTTTTTCTTGAAATTATATTTTAGACCGGTTCACCATCAATCTTCATCATCAATGGTATCTAACTTCAGTTTATCGCTATCATCCCGTTTCTCATAATACTGTTTACGCAATGGATGTGCATGGATTTCTTTTTCGACAATCCGATTACGGAAAACATCCATAGCCACATAGATAGCCTGGCGAAAAGAATCTTCCAAGGCAACCCCTTGTCCGGCAATATCATACGCAGTACCATGTGCCGGAGAAGTGCGTACAATAGGAAGTCCTGCCGTGTAATTCACTCCTTCATCCATTGCCAAAGCTTTGAAAGGAGCCAATCCCTGATCATGATACATAGCTAGAATTCCATCAAAATGAGTATAGTTGCCAGATCCCATAAAGCCATCGGCCGGATAAGGTCCGAAACACTGAATGCCTTTAGCAACCATTTCCTTCATTGCCGGAATTATGATATCACTCTCTTCCGTACCAATCAATCCCTCATCACCCGCATGAGGATTTAATGAAAACACAGCTATACGCGGACTGTCGATGCCAAAATCCTCTTTTAAAGAACGATGGAAAACAGCCAATTTTTCCATAATAAGTTCCTTGGTAATATCTTGTGCTATCTCGCGTACAGGAACATGACCAGTCACCAAAGCTACCCGGAAATCATTCTTCAGCAAAATCATTAACGCTTTCTGTCCTTCCCCCACACGCTCTTCAATATATTCTGTATGACCGGGGAAATGAAAAGTTCCGACTGAATGGTATGCTTATTGATAGGAGCAGTTACCAAAACATCAATCATTCCCTCCCGATAGTCCTGCAAAGCTCTCTCCAACGCATCCAAAGCTGCTTTACCAGCTTCCGGTGTCGGTTTGGAGAGCTCCACCTTCAATTCGTCTTCCGTACAATTCACGATGCTCAGTTTATCCGGCTGAGCATCATCTGCAGAATTGACAATACTGAAATTTGTTTGAATATCCATTGCTTTACGATGATAAGCAGCCACTTTAGGTGATCCATAAATAATGGGTGTACAAAGTTCCAGCATGGTAGGATCCGAAAAAGTTTTGAGAATTACTTCATATCCTACTCCGTTGATATCCCCATGAGTATACAACTGTATCTTCTAGTTATCTT
>ENA-OQJX01000211-OQJX01000211.1-human-gut-metagenome-genome-assembly--contig:-NODE-211-length-37439-cov-2.992925_pt1 | contig 37439 bp, 35 predicted proteins | sample MGYA00242615_ERZ504782 | MGnify/ENA primary metagenome ERZ504782 (study PRJEB26092, sample SAMD00036354) | human gut metagenome | host: Homo sapiens | study: EMG produced TPA metagenomics assembly of... | reverse complement strand
TCAAGGATTCCTGAAGGCAAGAACAAGCTTAAAGAAGCAACAGGATCAATCGTTTGGGAAGAGGATGTTTTCATGATGCAAAAATAAGAATTTTAACGCAATCCCCCAAGGTTTCAGACTGAGCCAATCTTCGCCTACCACCTTATTCATAATTATATTATGGAAACAAAACTAGTTACCGTTCAACCAGCGGTGGGAGGCATGATAAAGGCTTCCAAAGATTCATTTGTTATTCCTAAAGAAGAATTAAAGGATTTCTACCTTAAATTCGCTTTCCTCCTGAACCCGGATTCCTGCTCCGTAAACCGCACCGAATTCGAACTATTAAACATTCTGCTGAAAGACCTGAAAAAAATCTTGGCAGCATTGACTCACCTCAACACCCATCCTTGGGATGAAGGCATCGCAGAAATCCAAATTTCATGCGGTGTTTACTCCCTACAAGATAACTTGAGCAAAGAAAAACGTATGCAAATGAACACCTCTACGGGTAAACACCTACAATTTCTCACCCAAATGGCTATGAACAGTCCAGTGTTCAAACAGTTATTCAGGAACTATCACAACCATTATATCCAAGTGGAAAGTTTGGTTAAACAGATGGCTAAAGAAATGGACCAACAGAAGCAATAAGAACAGAAGTTGGAGAATCAACAGAGGGGGTATCTTTAGAAAAATACATTCATTTCTAAAAATACCCCCTTTAAAATAGGGGTACTTTCAGAAAAAACATATAATTTTGCGCCATCAACCGATAAAAAGTAGACCATTTATGTCAAGAATGCGTTTTTTTGCCTTACAAGAGCTTTCCAACCGGAAACCTCTGGAAGTAACTGCTCCTTCCAACAAACTCTCTGATTATTATGGTAGCCACGTGTTCGACCGCAAGAAGATGCAGGAGTATCTTCCCAAAGAAGCCTACAAAGCTGTAACCGATGCTATCGAAAAAGGTACGCCTATTAGCCGCGAAATAGCAGATTTGATTGCTAACGGCATGAAAAGTTGGGCCAAGTCACTCAACGTCACTCACTACACACACTGGTTCCAGCCTCTGACAGACGGAACAGCCGAGAAACATGACGGTTTTATCGAATTCGGCGAAGATGGCGGAGTAATCGAACGCTTCTCCGGAAAACTACTGATCCAGCAAGAGCCGGACGCCTCTTCTTTCCCCAACGGCGGTATCCGCAACACTTTCGAAGCACGAGGATATACCGCCTGGGATGTTTCTTCACCGGCATTCGTGGTAGACACCACTCTTTGTATCCCAACTATCTTCATTTCTTATACAGGCGAAGCACTGGATTACAAAACTCCATTATTGAAAGCACTTGCCGCCGTAGATAAAGCAGCAACGGAAGTCTGCCAACTATTCGACAAGAACATCACACGCGTATATACCAATTTAGGATGGGAACAGGAATATTTTCTAGTTGACTCTTCCTTATATAATGCACGCCCCGACCTCTGCCTGACGGGACGGGACACTGATGGGACACTCTTCCGCCAAAGACCAACAGTTGGAAGACCACTATTTCGGCTCCATCCCTCCACGTGTCACGGCATTTATGAAAGAACTCGAAATTGAGTGTCACAAACTGGGTATTCCCGCCAAAACCCGTCATAACGAAGTAGCCCCCAACCAATTTGAGTTGGCCCCTATCTTCGAAAACTGCAACCTTGCCAACGACCACAACCAGCTTGTCATGGATTTGATGAAACGTATCGCAAGGAAACATCACTTCAATGTACTCCTACACGAAAAGCCATACAGCGGAGTAAACGGTTCGGGCAAGCACAACAACTGGTCGCTCTGCACCGACACCGGCATCAACTTGTTCGCCCCCGGAAAGAATCCGAAAGGAAACATGCTATTCCTCACTTTCCTGGTAAACGCCTTAATGATGGTTTATAAAAACCAGGATTTACTGCGTGCCTCCATCATGAGCGCCAGCAACAGCTACCGTTTGGGAGCCAACGAAGCTCCTCCCGCCATTCTCTCCTGCTTCCTGGTTCACAACTATCGTCTACTCTCGACGAAATTGTCCGCCAGGTAGGAAACGAGAAAATGACACCGGAAGAAAAAACCACTCTTAAATTAGGTATCGGACGTATCCCCGAAATCCTACTGGATACTACCGACCGTAACCGCACCTCTCCTTTCGCATTCACCGGAAATCGTTTCGAGTTCCGTGCCGCAGGTTCGTCTTCCAACTGTGCCGCCTCCATGATTGCAATCAATGCCGCCATGGCAAATCAGTTGAACGAATTCCGCGCATCAGTAGAAAAACTGATGGAAGAAGGAGTAGGCAAAGATGAAGCCATCTTCCGCATACTGAAAGAAACGATTATCGCTTCCGAACCGATTCGTTTTGAGGCGACGGTTATTCTGAAGAATGGAAACAGGAAGCCGCACGCCGCGGACTGACTAACATCTGCCACGTACCGGAAGCCTGATGCACTATATTGACAACCAATCCAAATCAGTGCTGATTGGCGAACGTATCTTCAACGAAACCGAATTGAACAGCCGTCTGGAAGTGGAACTGGAGAAATATACCATGAAGGTGCAAATCGAAGGCCGTGTATTGGGCGACCTCGCCATCAATCACATCGTACCGACTGCCGTTGCCTATCAGAACCGATTGCTCGAAAATCTTCGCGGACTGAAAGAAATATTCCCGGCTGAAGAGTACGAAGTGTTGAGTGCCGACCGCAAAGAGCTGATCCGTGAAATTTCACACCGGGTCACTTCCATCAAAGTACTGGTTCGCGAAATGACCGAAGCACGAAAAGTTGCCAACCACATGGAGAACTACAAGGAAAGAGCATTTGCATACGAAGAAAAAGTACGTCCATACCTCGATCAAATCCGCGATCACATCGATCATTTGGAGATGGAAGTGGACGATGAAATATGGCCGTTACCCAAATACAGGGAACTGTTATTTACTAAATAAAATGCCTATAAGATTGCACGAAAGCTCCCACTTTTGTGCAATCTTTTTATAGATTCGTTCATTTTCTCATTTTTTCTTTTTACTTTTGTGCTGTATAACACAGTTTTGTAGCACTCATGGTAAAAATGAATATGTCAGACATCGATATTTCGGAACCGTTATCCGATATGTTAGCTCCTTTAAATAACGAGCAAAAGGAGTTTCTGATGAACAATTATACGATACAAACCTACAAAAAAAATGAAACCATCTACTGCGAAGGGGAAACACCTTCTCATCTGATGTGTCTTATCAGTGGGAAAGTAAAATCTTCAAAGATGGCGTGGGAGGTAGAAGTCAGATTATTCGCATGATTAAACCACGCGAATACTTTGCTTATCGTGCTTATTTTGCCAAACAAGATTTTGTAACTGCCGCAGCAGCTTTCGAACCCTCTGTTGTTTGTCTGATTCCTATGAATGCTATCTTAACTTTAGTTGCCCAGAATAATGACCTGGCTATGTTTTTTATCCGCCAGCTTTCTATTGATCTCGGCATCTCAGACGAACGCACTGTCAATCTGACACAAAAGCATATCCGCGGACGCTTGGCCGAATCTCTCATCTTCCTGAAAGAAAGCTACGGCTTGGAAGAAGACGGATCTACTTTGAGCATTTATCTTTCACGCGAAGATTTAGCTAATCTCTCTAATATGACTACTTCGAATGCTATCCGCACATTGTCACAGTTCGCTACGGAACGACTGATTACAATCGACGGAAGAAAGATCAAAATCATCGAAGAAGAAAAGCTGAAGAAAATAAGTAAGATTGGATAAGAAAATTCCTGCACCAGTCGCTCCACCCTAAATAGTGAACATACATATAGAAAATATAATTGCAGACATCAGACGTGGTAACAAACAGGCTTTCAAAAAGCTATTTGATGACTACTATCCTATTCTTTGCGTGTTCGCATCCCACTATATTGAAGACAAAGAAGTTTGCAAAGACATTGCGCAAGATGTATTGTTAGCTTATTGGGAACGGAAAGAAGATTTCGACAACATTTTGAAAGTAAAAAGCTTCCTTTATACCGTCACCCGAAATAAATGTCTGAATCACCTAAAACATGAACAATTAGATATTCCTAATTTTTCCGGACAGGAAGAATTCGATAGTGGTTTTGAAGCTGCTATTATCGAACAGGAAACATTCCACATGGTTCGCAAAGCGGTAGAAGAATTGCCTACCCAAATGCGAAATATCATCTTATACTCTATGAAAGGGTTAAAAAACCATGAGATTGCTGACAAATTGCAAATTTCAGAAGGCACTGTCCATACGTTAAAGAAATTCGCCTATCGCAAACTTCGCGAAAGTCTCAAAGGCATAAATTACACCTTATTACTATTTTTATGCAAATAAAGTAACTTTTTGATTACCCCGTTTTTTCGATTGGATTGTTTTACTTATATAACAAATCGAAAAAACGATGAATTCATTCAAAGAAAAATTTAAAATTGCAAAAATCTTAGCTTCCTTATTTACTCATTCGTCTACTCCCGAAGAGAAAAAAAAACTATCATGCGTGGTTGGATGAAAATCCGGAGCATCAAAAAATAGCCGACCGGATATTAAATAAGGAAACGTATGAAGAAAACAGCCGGTTAATAAAAAGCTTCTCTTCACAAAAGGCATGGGACAGAATCTATCCGCTACTAGGAGGAGAAAAAACATCCGGTTTTCTTTCATGGAAAAGGAGTCTGAAATATGCGGCTCTTCTTTTGCTATTGTTAATACCGATTTCATACCTTATTTATAATTGGGTAGCCGGAGAACCAATCGGTGAAATCACTCCAGGAACCCATGGCGGAGAACTGACTTTAAGTAATGGCAACACCTTCAACCTTTTTGAGAATGTCCTTCCGGAGGGTGCAACTGAAGTGTTCATCATTGACTCCAAAGGGATAAATTATCAAACTCCTGCCAACAAGCCCAAAGTGAAAGAAATCAAAAATACGCTTCGTACACTGCATGGTATGGAATGTCACATTGTCCTTTCGGATGGAACAAAAGTACATCTGAACGCAGAATCACAACTGACTTATCCGATTTGTTTCAGCGATAAGGAACGCATCGTACAGGTTGAAGGTGAAGCCTATTTTGATGTTGCTCCAGATAAAGCACATCCTTTTATCGTGCAAACACCGCACACTTCTATTCGGGTGACAGGAACTTCTTTCAATGTAAGGGCTTATGCGGATGAAGAAGTGGAAAGTACTACACTAATTAGTGGAGCTATAGAGATTAGCAGTGAAAACGAAGATTATGAATTGATTCCAAACCAACATTTCGTATATGACAAAAATAGTCGGGAAAGTACCGTATCTAACGTAAATACAGAATTATACACTTCCTGGGAGTCCGGATCATTCATATTTATGAACGTTCCTCTTGAGAATGTAATGTCATATCTTTCCAAATGGTACGGATTCACATACACTTTTGAAGACGATGCAGCCAGACAGGTACAAATCGGAGCTTATCTCAACCGCTATGCAAACATGAATCCAATTATCGACATGATAATGGAATTAAATATGGTAGACATAAAACAAAGAGAAGGTATACTGCACATTTCTTATAAACAATAACTATTAATACATATTATAACTAACGCATTATGAAAAAACGAACACAATCCTCCTCAAAGGGAGTATCTTATGTAAGCAGAAATTTCGTTAAGCTCTGCCTTTTATGGATATTCTCCCTTTCTTCACTTATGATTCAAGCACAAGACAATCAGCGAATCTCCGTTGATCTGAGAGGCGAAAGCTGGAATCTACGCTTTGGTATTTGCAAAACCGTACAAAATTCATCTTTATGTACGCAACAGAAGATATCGCTAACATAACCGATATCAGCGTAAGGGCAAAAAACAAAACGATCACCGAAATTCTGGATGAATGTCTGGAAGGAACTAACCTGACTTATGAAGTATCAGGCACTGCCATCGTTATTAAGAAAAGAAAGACTAATAAAATCACGATTAGTGGATGGATACGTGATGCAAGCGGTGAAGCACTTCCCGGAGCTACAGTCACTGTCCGAGGTTCAAAACATGGAGCTATCGCCGGACTAGACGGACATTACACTTTTAATATTCCTGCGCAAGAAGGGTTAATATTAACTTATTCATTCATCGGAATGGAGAAAAAGACTGTAAGATATACAGGAAAGAAAACGATTAATGTCACTCTAAACAGTTCCAGTACTGAAATCGACGAAGTGGTTGTAACCGGTTATCAGAATATTCAACGCCGTGACCTAGTAGGTTCTATTACCACAGTAAAAGCAAAAGATATTTTAATGCCTTCATATACCACTATTGACCAAATGTTGCAAGGACGTGTGGCAGGTATGATTGTCACCAATACAAGTAGTCGTGTAGGTACTGCCCCGAAAATTCAAATCCGTGGTACCAGTACCTTACTGGGTAATCAAGACCCACTTTGGGTAGTCGACGGCATCATTCAGGAAGACCCCCTGGAATTGAATGCATCTTCTCTCATGACAGAGGACTTGAAAAACATTATCGGTAATCAGATTTCTTGGTTGAATCCTGCTGATATCGAAAGCATTAGTATTTTAAAAGATGCTTCTGCGACCGCTATTTATGGTTCAAAAGCATCGAATGGTGTTATTGAGATCACAACCAAAAAGAATACGACTGATCGTCTAAGTGTCAATTACACCTCTAATTTTGTAATGGGTACGCGTCCCAACTATGGACAGTTTAATTATATGAACTCCAAAGAAAGAGTACTATTCTCACAAGAAGCTTTTAACTGGGGAACACCTTATGGCACAGAACCAATCAAACAAATATATACTTATGAAGGATTATTGAATATGTATCTATCGCACGATATATCTTCTGAAGATTTTCTGGCACAACGCAATGTTCTGGAAACACAAAATACAGACTGGTTCAAACTACTAACCCGCCGTTCTTTTAGCCATAACCATAATATAAGTGTTTCCGGCGGAACAAATAAATACAGTTATGCAGCTTCTATGGGATATTCCAATAGCGAAGGGCAGGAAATAGGAAACGACAGTGAACGTATGACCGGACGCGTTGCCATCACCATACGCCCGGTACAAAAACTAACGATTAATGCAACGATCAACGGTAGCGTAAGTACGAATAACGGTTTTGCCGGAGGAGTCAATCCTATGGGGTATGCTACTACTACCAATCGTTCTATAGACCTGATGCTTACTATCAAATGAAAGCCTCATACCCATACAATAGCGGAGTCAAATCATTATCATACAATTTCGAAAATGAACGGAATAATAGTGGTTCTAAATCAAAATCAAGTTTCATGTCAGCTTCGCTAGACTTGAAATGGAATATATTGGACTGGTTAACTTACCAATTTACTGGTGGATATTCCAATAATAACAGCACAAACGAAGCTTGGGAAACTGAACAAACGTTTTATATTGCTGAAACATATCGTGGTTATGATTTCAACTCTGTCTCACCAAACAGTAAAGAGTTTGGAGCAGCCTTACTCCCATTCGGAGGCGAATTATTCACAAATAACGCACAGCAATACTCTTACAACATCCAAAATAAACTGCAATTCAGTAAAGCCTTTAATAATGAGAACCGAATTAATGCTTTAGTAGGTATGGAATTACGTTCTTCCACTAATAAAGGTGTCAGCAATACAGTATGGGGATATGCCCCAGATAGAGGAGAAGTAATAACATTACCAACCACTCCACAAGCTTTTACACCTATTACAGGTTCTAAAGACGAAGGATGGGGGCTTTTAAAAAAGATATATGATGGTGGATGGAGAAAAGTCAATACTACAGACAATTACCTTTCCGTATTCGCCACACTAGCATATTCACTCAAAAACCGATATGTTGTTAATGCAAATATACGTAATGATGCATCCAACCGTTTCGGTCAGGATGCTAATCACCGTATTGATCCTACCTATTCATTCGGTTTCTCCTGGAGAGCTTCTGAAGAGGACTTCATGAGGAAATATGTAAAATGGATAACAACTTTAAACTTCCGCGGCACCTATGGTATTCAAGGAAATGCAGTAACGCGCATTAGTCCGGATTTGATTTTAAATCAGGGGAAAGTGGCAAATCTATACAACAGATATCAGTCTACCATCTCCCAAATTCCAAATCCGAATCTATCATGGGAACGTACCAAATCATGGAATTTCGGTGTAGATCTGGAATTATTCAGTATGTTTTATATGAATTTGGAATATTATACAAGACGCTCCAATGCCATTGTTGAACTGGAATTACCTTATGAATATGGAATAACATCCATGAAACGCAACGGTGGTATTATCCACAACAGAGGTATCGAATACACATTAACTTTTACCCCGATACAGAAACGGGACTATGCATTAAGTGTCAGTTTGAATGCTTCCAAGAACTGGAATGAAGGCGGACATACAGACATTGATGTCAATGCAGCTTCCTTCTTAAGTGGACGTTCAGATATTGTATTAAAAGAAGGATATCCGCTCAGCAGTTTCTGGTCATACTCTTTTGCAGGATTAGACGGAAAAACCGGTGAAGCTTTATTCAATCTTTTGGATATTCCGGAAGAAGAACGTAGCAGACAAATAGATCCGACTACTTATCTGGTATATTCTGGTCAGAAAGAGCCTTATTTCACCGGTGGATTGAGCTTAAGTTTCCGCTATAAATCATTAACTTTAAACACCAGTTTTTCACTTTTACTCGGCAACAAGAAGCGTCTGCCATCACCATACAACCAATTCGCTAGTTCTTATTATATGCCGGATCCATATACAAATATAAACCGCGATTTACTGAACCGTTGGAAAGAACCGGGAGACGAAGCCCATACAATCATTCCTTCTTTACCCAAAGCAGGAATGGCTTATATAGAATTGCCCAACAATGAGAATGTTTATAGCATTCCATTATGGGAACAATCTGACGCTATGGTGGTCAGTGGTTCTTTCTTACGCTGCCGTAACATCGGCCTATCCTGGCAAATGAAACGTGAGTGGTGCGAAAAAATATATATGAAAAATCTATCACTCAACTTTAACATGGATAACATCTTTGTTATCGCCAGCAAACGTTTCAACGGTTTCGACCCGGAAGTTAGCAACAGTGTACTTCCACGGAATTATTCATTAGGTATTAACATTGGTTTCTAAAAAATAAAAGATAGACAATGAAAAGAATTATATATATACTAACAGGAATAGTCTTACTATCACTATCCTCTTGCTCAGATTTTCTAGAGCCTAAATCTCAAAGTGAGTACGTTCCCAAAGATGCAAATGCTTTGCAAGAAATGTTAATCGGTTCTGCTTATCCCAAACAGGATAAAAGCAATTTCCTACTACCCTTTCTTAGCTTCTTAGACGATGACATTCAGTTCCACAAAACTGATTATGAATTTAGCATCAACTCTCTAAAAAATATAGAAGCCAAACAAGCTGTTTATACATGGCAACCGGATATGTTTTTCATTATGGAAAGAAATGGTTATCCTCTTCAGAATATCTGGGAAGGATACTATAACTATATCTTAGGCGCAAATGCAGCTCTTGATTATATCGGTGACGTAAATGGTACGGAGGCTGAAAAAAATTATGTAATAGCCCAATCCCTCGGATTAAGAGCTTTCTATTATTTTATGTTAGTCAATCATTTTGGAGCACCATACAACTATAACAAACAGGCTTTAGGAGTTCCACTCAAACTAGACAGCAACCTGCTACCTGAAGACCAACTATTAATGACACGAAACACCGTTGAGGAAGTATACAACCAAATTGTGGACGATCTGAATGAAGCTGAACGTTTATTCCTTACTTTAAGCAAAGATAAACAATATGAACCGAATTATCTGGTTAGCCTTCCAATGATACAATTGCTGAAGTCCCGCGTCTTTCTCTATATGGAAAACTGGAAAGATGCAGCCATATACGCCAACAAAGTAATAAAAGACTGGTCCTTCGCTTTAGTAGACTTAAATAACCTCCCTTCTCCAACAGTGGCAGAGCCTTATTACAATTTTACATCTTTAAAATCATCTGAGGTTATTTGGTTATATGGAAGCGTTTCAGACTTAACTGTATTCAATGATGAGTCGGTAGAGTATGAGGAAGAAGGTTACTTCGGTAATACCACCACCTATTACCGAGAAGCTTTTATCGCTTCTGATAACTTGATTGAAAGCTTTGAAGATGGAGATTTAAGAAAAGAAAAGTATATAGCAAAAGAGTTCAATAAAGATGATAAAGTTTTCTATGAAGACTCTTATACTACTTTCGGCAAATACAAACTTTCAGCTACAGGTGAACCTAGTGGTTCGGAAAACTTTGCTTTATCCTTCAGACTAGGTGAGGCTTATTTAAATCTAGCAGAAGCAGCTGCCCATAATAATGACGAGAGTACAGCACTATCTGCTTTAAAAACCTTACTGGCTAAACGTTATGAACCCGACAAATTTGTTGAGCCTACCGGATTAACAGGTGATGCGCTCAAAACTTTCATCAAAAATGAAAGAAGAAAAGAACTTTGTTTTGAAGGGCAACGATGGTTTGATCTCCGACGCTACGGAATGCCACAAATTATTCATAGATGGGGAGAACAGGTATATACATTAAAACAGAATGATCCTTCCTATACCATGCCTATACCAGACGCCGTCTTAATTAAAAATAAAAAACTGGAGCAGAATCCTTTAGCTCCAAAACGCGAAAGTTAATAGTATATATCTTATGAATTAAACAAAGAAATGAATATGAAAAAATATATATATTATGGGGATTACTTGCTTGTATGGCATTATTCACCTCATGTTATGAAGAAGACACACTGACTCCTACAGAAGGAGGCATTGAATTACGCTTTAAAGTACCTCAAGGAAATAATAGTTGGGACGATGACATCGCCCAAATATACGAAGACTATAATGTATATCTTATTTATAAAGATCTGCAAAGGGCTGATTTTAATCGCAGCTGGACAGGCATATCATATGGTAGTGGCTACGAAGGCCAAGGCTGTGTAAACGACGAAATGACCAATTACTATGTCGAATTTATGAAAAAGCATATCTTTGCATACTTGAATCCGCCGATCACATCTAAAGTTCTGCCTATGTATTGGTATTTGGGATACAATGTCTATAGCAAAAGCGTATTAGAAGTTGGAGGCGTAATCCTAGCAAGCTGGATTGTACCCATACACGAAAATTACGATGGGCTGGATTATTGGTGCACTTGTATGTTTGGAGAAGACAATCCCAGCGATCCTTATTTAATCCCCACAGACAGAGCACTCCTTGACAGACGCCGGAAAATGATATTGGCTCCCGTATTGGAAAAAGCAGTAAAAGCCGGAAACATCATTATACCTGAAGAATTTGAAGTGGGATTCGACCATGTCACTAATCTGATAGCAGGCTTGGGAATGGAAGATGACCCAAACTATTATCTTACCAGAGGATATCCGGGAAGTGTAAACACGTATGTATTCAATAGTATCAGCGAACCAGCCAACAACTCTTATCCTCCAACCAATGAAGAGACTTTTATAGGATATATGCATCTTTCCATGTACTATAACCAAGCACGACTAGCAGAGGTATATCCGGCTGATAAATATCCTTTTCTCACCGAAAAGTTTGCTTTCGTACAGAAATATTTAAAAGATAAATATCAGATCGATCTGGAAGCAATAGCCAACGGACCGGAAGACTGGGATTTACCTTTACCTCCAATACCGGAGACTCCAGATGAAGAATAACAACTCTGATAATGAACTATAAACTCATAATAATGACAAAAGTAAAAAATCTATTATTAACCATATTACTCTTATGCGGTACCACCATATGGGGAAATAACGGGCTAAGAATATCAGGAAGAATAAAAGTATTAAAGCCAACGACTTTACAAATAAAAGATATGAATGAAGGCGTTGTATTAAGCTGCATCATCGGTACTAATAACACATTCAGTACCGATGAAATAAACATCATTCCTGATGTCTACAAACTCTATTTAGGAGAAACCGAACAGAATATTTATCTGGAAAATAACCCGGTAACAATCAATGGCTACTTCGACGAAAAGAACCCTGAACAAAGTTCGCTTTCATTCACTGGCATCGATCCGTTTCTGACTTTACAAAACTATATGCCAGCAGAAAAAGACCCGGATATAGCAACGATTTCTACTTCCGTCAAAGGAAAACTAACTCCCTCCATGGCATCTGCATTAGCCTATCTGGCAGATGTAAATGATTACCAATCCAACAAGATGCTATTGGACATGATACCGGAACAAGACAGAAAGTCTTTATCTGCCAAATGGCTGGTAAACAGGGTAGAAATCCTCTCCCACCAAATCATTGGTGCAGAATGTCCCGACTTTACTTTCACAGATGCCAACGGAAAAAACGTAAGTCTGAAAGACTTCCGTGGGAAAATTGTCGTACTTGACTTCTGTGCCTCCTGGTGTGGTCCTTGTCGTAAAGAGATGCGTAGTATGCTAACCATATACAATGAATTGAAGGCTGACGATCTGGAATTCATCAGTGTCTCGCTGGATGACAGCGAAGCAAAATGGAGAAAAATGCTGGATGAAGAAAAATTGCCGTGGGTGATGCTATGGGATAAGACAGGATTCCCTAAAAACAGCAAGACTCCAAGTGCTATCCAGACTGATTACGGCTTCTACTCCATCCCTTTCCTTGTAGTCATTGACAAAGAAGGCAAACTTGCTGCACGCAACGTCCGGGGTGAACAAGTACGCGAGGCCATTTTAAAAATAAGACAATAAACAAACTATATAAATTATAACTCTTTTGACAATGAAGAAACTTATATTTCCAATCGTATGCTGTTTTATCAGCGTTACTGTATCAGCCCAGTTAATCAAACCAAAGGCAGAAACACAAAAAAAACAATCCGAACTGGACTGGTTTAACTGTTCTTTCAACCAGGACAGTGTATACGGAGCTGAAGTAAACAAAGCTTATGATTACTTGAAAGCCAACAAAAAGAAAGCAAAGAAAAGACCGGTTGTTGCACTGATCGGAACCGGAATGGACGTAGAACACGAAGACCTGAAACACGCAATCTGGATCAACCCAAAAGAAAAGTCAAACCAGAAAGATGATGATAAAAACGGGTTTGTTGACGACATCAATGGCTGGAACTTCATCGGTGGTAAAGACGGCCAAATAATGGAAGCTTTGACACGCGAAGGAGAACGTGAATTCTTCCGTCTCAAAGATAAATACGCTGATTATATCTTTGACGGAAAAAAGTATTATAAAATAGTCAATGGAAAACGCCAAGAAGTCCCCGCACCGGAAAACATAGAAGAATATAATTACTATCGCTATAAAGTCATGCCGGAATCAAGAATCGGTGGAGCTTACGGCGGTCTTCAACTATCTTATGTTATAGAAGAATATGTTGAAAAGTTCGATAAGGACATGAAAAAACGTTTTCCCGGAAAAGAGCTGACTGTTGAGGACTTCCAAAGTTGTTATGATCCCAAAGCTGAAAGAGACAGTCTTTCTGAAGTCGCTTTTGTATTTACTGCCTACTATTTCAGCATCTATAATACGGATAAATGGGAACCTGTTTATCAGAATATGGGAAAGAAAAGTGTAGAAACAGGTAAAGCGTCTTATGAAGAGGCTTTAAAGAGATACGGAAGTGATAATCGAAAAGAAATTGTAGGTGACAATCCTCTGGATATTAACGATACGCATTATGGTAATAATGTACTGTTGACATCTGATGCGGCAACAGGCGTAATGAAGGCCGGCGTTATCGCAGCTAAACGTGACAACGGTATCGGAAGTAACGGTATTGCAGACAATGCAGAAATCATGACCTTACGCATCCACCCGGGAGAAGGAGAACCATACCTGAAAGATATGGCATTGGCCATCCGCTATGCAGTAAACCACGGTGCAGATGTAATCGTATTACCGGAACAAAACTCCATATATCCGAAAGAGCAGAAACAATGGGTGTCAGAGGCGTTGAAAGAGGCAGAGAAGAAAGGGGCATTAGTTATAGTTCCGGTTTGGGATCTATCAATGGATATGGATAAAGACGAATTCTTTCCCAACCGTAAGATGAATAAAGAGGGAGAACTTACTAATTTTATGGTAGTTGCTTCTTCAGACAAGAATGGAAATCCGGTATTGAACACCAATTACGGTGCAACTGCTCTCGATATTTATGCTCCGGGAACAGACATTTATTCATCTTATATGGGTGACACTTATCAAAAAGGAACTGGAGAAGGAATGGCTTCGGCTACTGTAGCTGGCGTAGCTGCTCTTGTGAAGTCTTATTTTCCAAAACTGACCGGTTCTCAAATCCGTGACATATTATTAAAAAGCGTCACTTCACGCAAAGGTGTAGAAGTAGAAAAAGGAATCCGCGTGAACGATAGCCCTTCACAAGATTTATTCCTTTTTGATGACCTATGTATTTCCGGAGGTATCGTTAATGCTTACCAAGCAATCTTGGAAGCAGAAAAAGTCAGCAAATAAAGATTAGTCTATGAAATATACTCGTCTAATAGGAACCGTCATTGCCTTTTGCATGGCGGTCCCTTTATTCGCCCAACAATATAAAGCAACCATACCTTATCGGATGGTAGGCGAAAAAATGGTTATCGAAATGAAAGTGAACGGCAATGCACGCCCTTTTATCTTTGATACCGGAGGGCGCACCGCACTTACCACTAAAGCCTGTCAAGCACTACAAATAACAGCAACAGACTCTATGAAGGTGACAGATGTGAATAACGTGGAAAGCTATTACAAAACTACGCGAATAGAAAATCTGACGACTCCCGATGATGTTATTAACTTTAAAAATGCCCCGTCGCTAATCATCAATGAAGTAAAAGGCTGGGAATGTTTTGGAGTAGATGGTATCATCGGAAGCGATTTATTTGCAAGTACTATTGTAAGCATTGATTCGCAGACTAAAAATATCATAGTCACATCTGCCGAAAAGCCTTCTACAGTATCTTTACGAAAAATGCTGAATTTCACGAAAGAAGGGGGAATGCCAATTGTCAATGTACAGATCGCTCCGGTCAGCAACATCACTGTATTATTTGATACAGGCAGTCCCAGTCTGTTATCTCTTATTGAAAGTGATTTTGAGAGAATTAAACCGGAGGCATCTATGGAAGTCGTTTCTGAAGGATATGGGGAAGGAAGCATCGGAGTAGCCGGACAAGCAGATAAAGCATCTTCATATAGAGTACATATTCCCTTATTATCAGTAGGAGCCACCAAATTCCGCAACTTAACGACCCATACAGACAAACACCCTTATACATTACTAGGTGTAAAGTTATTACAATACGGGAAAGTGACTATCGACTATCCACGTGGAAGATTCTATTTTGAAGCTTTCCAACCGGATAATGAAATCAACAATCAATGCAACAACTTCGATTTGACGGTCAAAGACGGAGACTTATATGTATCTACTGTCTGGAGCAGCACGAAAGGTAAGATAGAAGTAGGAGACAAAGTGATTAAGATTAATGGCAAACCTGCTAAGAAATATGACTTCTGCGAAAGTATTCTGAACGGAATACCGGAATTGAAAGAGAAAAAACAGACGAAGCTAACGATTGAGACTGCTTCCGGAATAAAGAATATTATCTATAAAAAAGAATGACATGAAAAGAATAGGAATACTGACCGGCTTATGGCTGCTATTATTTCTAAACTGCGGACAAGAAACGATAGCGCAAATCCAGAATAAAGTTTGCGATACCATTCCTTATGAATTCATTCAGGAGAAATCATTATACCCGTTACTGTTAATGGTGTAAATGTAAAATACATCGTCGATACAGGAGGAAGAACCGGAACTATGTATGACGCCGCAACTGAAATGAAAGCTACTGCCGCAGGATATATGCGCATTTCCGATGTGAATGCACAAGGCTCCAACTATCAGGAAGCCCACGTACAAAATATTTCCATCGGAAAGAACTACAAAATCAAACAGTTGAAAACGATGGTACTACCTAAGAATCCATCTTCACAGAACTGGGAGTTGTCGGAATTCTTGGAGGAGATGCCTTTGCACAGTCGGTAGTAACATTCGATTCCCGTTCTAAAATAATGGTAATCAACTATCCTTATCGTCCCGAAAAGTTAAAGGTTACAGATGGAATTCCGCTGTTAGATGAAACTGAACATCATTCCATTGTCAACGTTCGCTTAGGAAACAATGATTTAAAAGTTCTATTCGACACAGGTGCAGGAGGCTTTCTGCTTTATTGTACGGAAGATTACAACAGGTTGGCTGACATTTCGCAAGTTACCAATCATGGATATGGTATCGTAGCTGCCGGAATAACAGGGTTGGGCAAGCCGGTAGATATTAAAAAAGTATCTGTACCTTCCATCAATATCATGGGAAAAGAATTCACAAACGTAGGTAGTACAACAACTGTCATGAATGGAACGATCATCGGGGTGGATCTACTGAAATATGGTAAAGTAATTATTGATTATATGCGGAGACGTTTTTACTTCCTCCCATTTGAAGAAGAAAAAATCGACATGGGTGGTGCTCCCACTCTTTGGAACGTAAGCATATTACCGCGCAACGAAAGATTCGAAATTACAACTATATGGGATAGCATGAAAGATACAGTTGCTTTCGGCGACGAAGTGATTAATATCAACGGAACTTCTCTTAAAGATTGCCCATGAGCCAGATGGCCGTAGAAGAAATTATGAATGCTATACCTGGTGATACCGGCTATATTATCAATCAAAAAGATAATAAAGAGAAAAGAATTGAAATCAGGAAAGAGAAATAAACTTTAAACAGAAAGAATATATGAAACGAATAATAACTAAAATGTATCTCTGTTTGCTTGCATTTTGTATCACAGGAGGCATCAGTGCACAAACACAAAACAGTATGACAGAGGTCATTCCATTCAAAACTATTGATGGAAAATTATCGTGGAAGCCACTATAAATGGTGAAGCAGCTGACTTTGTCCTTGATTTATCGGGACATAACGCTCTACTTCCTGAAGCTCTCAAAAAGTTACACATCAATACAGAAAAGAGAGGAACTTTTAGTTCTTACCAAGATTTTGTATTTAAACAGGTACCTGTTGGAAAGGTATATGAAATGGGAACAGTAGCTATTGGTAAAAATACATTTGCAAACGATCTTCCGGCTTTCACATTAGAAGACGAACCTTATCTACGCAAGCTAGGGGTTATGGGTGTATTAAGTGGTGCTGTTTTCCGCACTTCTGTATTAACCATTGACATGCAACGGAAGAAAATTACGATTACACAGCCCTACCGCCCTTCTTATATGAAACTTAACTATCGGGAAAATTTTAACCTGATAACGGGATTAGGAGTAGTATGCCCGATAAACATCCAGGGAAAGCCGATATCTCTTGTCCTAGATACATGGAGTGAAGGATTGGTGAATCTTACTGAAGCAGATTTCAATACATGGAACACACAATATACCAAAGGAAGTAACCAAAAAGTCTCCAATGGATATAAAGAAACAAGGAAAGAAAGAGGAAAGCCTCATCCTACCTGAAACGATGTTTGTAAAAACAAAGATTGAAGATGCCATAGCAGTGAAAAACCCATTCTTGAAACGTTCCGTATTAGGCAAAAAGATACTGGACTACGGAATTATATCTATTGACTATATTCATCAGAAAATTTACTTTCAACCATTCGATATGGTTCCTATACCGGAAGCGGAAGCTAAAGTGACGGAAACCAAAGTTGAAGATGGTAAATTGAATCCAATTACCCGCCAGTTCTTCCTCGAACACATTTTCGACTACCGAAAAGGAAATGATTTCATCTATAATGGAGACAAACCGATAGTTATCGATTTTTGGGCTACATGGTGCGGTCCATGTATGCGTCTACTTCCGGAAATGGAGAAACTAGCTGAAAAATATAAAAGAAAAGTTATATTCTATAAGGTAAATGCTGATAAAGAAAAAGATTTATGTAGCCATTTTAGTGTACAGGCATTACCTACGTTATTCTTCATCCCGGTAGGCGGCAAACCGATAATCGAGGTTGGTGCTACGCCGGAAAAGTATGTGCAAATCATTGAAGAACAACTTCTGAAATAAAACATCTCTCTTAATATATAACTATGTAAATCTAAAACTTTAGCTAAGAGCCGGAATCCGTTCCGGCTTTTTTATTTCCATATCATTGGAACTTATCATTAAAACAAGTACATTTGCCCTGTCAAATCTATTTATAACTTAACACACATTTTGACCATGAAGAAAAGTATTTCTCTTCTTCTTTTGTCCTTGCTTATGATTGCCCCCAGTTGCCAAAAGACAAAAGAAGCGGCGAACGAGTACAACATCGTTCCCAAACCCAATCAAATTCTCCCACAGGAAGGACGTTTTGAACTAAACAGCAAAGTCAGTCTGGTAATTCCTTCCGATGCTCCGGAAGTTAAAGGTATTGCCGACAGCCTGGCCGAACGTTTAAAACAGACAGCAGGAATCTCGTTGAAAGAAGCAGAAAGTGCAGATGGAAAATCAGCAATCTGCTTTGTTGTACAAGAAGGTATGCCGAAGGAAGGATATAAATTATCCGTTACTCCCAGTCTCATCACGCTTACCGCTTCTCAACCGAACGGGTTCTTCTACGGCGTACAGACACTTTATCAGTTACTCCCTCCGGCGGTTTACGGAAACCAGTTGGATAAGAAAGCAAACTGGTCGGTTCCTGCTGTAGAAATAGAAGATTCGCCCCGTTTTGTTCACCGCGGACTGATGCTGGATGTTTGCCGCCATTATGTACCGATTGACTATATTTACAAGTTTATCGACTTGCTGGCAATGAACAAGATGAATGTTTTCCATTGGCATTTGACAGACGATCAGGGATGGAGAATCGAAATCAAGAAATATCCTAAATTGACAGAAATCGGTTCTAAACGTGAAAAGACATTGGTAGACTATTACTATGTAAATTATCCGCAAGTATTCGACGGAAAAGAACACGGAGGTATTACACACAGGAACAAATCAAAGATGTAGTAGCTTATGCTGCAAGTAAATATATCAACGTTGTTCCCGAAATAGAAATGCCCGGACATGCGTTGGCTGCACTGGCTGCCTATCCGGAACTGTCATGTGATTCTACACAGACTTATAAAGTATCTCCTACATGGGGTGTATTCGAACAGGTGTTCTGTCCGAGTGAAACAACTTTCAAATTCTTTGAAGGAGTGATGGATGAAGTAATTGAATTATTCCCTAGCGAATACATTCACATCGGTGGCGACGAATGTCCCAAGACAGCATGGAAGAACAGTGCTTTCTGCCAGCAGCTAATCCGCCAGTTAGGACTGAAGGATGATACGGCTCCCAGCAAGACAGACGGAATAAAGCATAGTAAAGAGGATAAGTTGCAGAGCTATTTCGTTACTCGCATGGAAAAGTATCTGAATAGTAAAGGCAGAAACATCATTGGTTGGGATGAAATCCTCGAAGGTGGTCTGGCTCCAAATGCGACTGTTATGTCATGGCGTGGTGTAGAAGGAGGAATGAACGCTGCCAAAGCCGGACATAATGCAATCATGACTCCGAACCCTTATGTATATCTGGACTACTACCAGGAAGAACCGGAAATTGCCCCGACTACTATCGGCGGATACAACACACTGAAAAAAACATATAGCTACAACCCTGTCCCGGACGATGCAGACGAACTTGCCAAGAAGCATATCATCGGAATACAAGGTAATATATGGAGAGAATATATGCAGACTTCCGAACGTACAGACTATCAAGCTTTCCCGCGTGCAATGGCTATTGCCGAAACAGCCTGGACACAAAACGCAAACAAAGACTGGAAGAATTTCTGCGAACGAATGGTAACTGAATTTGAACGTTTGGAAGTAATGAGCACCAAACCTTGTCTCAACTTCTTTGACGTAAACGTAAATACGCACGCGGATGAAAACGCTCCTTTAATGGTATTGCTGGAAAGTTTCTATCCAAATGCAGAAATACGGTATACTACGGATGGCAGTGAACCAAACAAAGCATCCACTCTGTACGAAAAGCCTTTCGTTCTGGAAGGTAATATCGACCTGAAAGCCGCTGCTTTCAAAGATGGAAAAATGCTGGGTAAAGTAGCTCACAAGCATTATACGGTAATTTATTGACAGGAAAGCCTATACTGTTAATTATAAGATGGGATGGACAGGCGATATATTTGATGAAAACGATGTATTAGGAGCTGACAAGACAACCTTTGGACTGACCAACGGTAAACGAGGAAATAATGCTTCTTATACTCCGTGGTGCAGCTTTGGTATTGTTAAAGGTAAAGACTTGGAATTTATCGTTAATTTGGATAAGCCGACACAAATCAGCAAAATAATTTTCGGTTCTTTATTCAATCCGGCTATGAGAATTCTTCCTGCAGGAGGAGTTGCCGTAGAAGTATCAGCAGATGGCAAACAATACACTCCGGTAGCTGAAAAAGCCTTGAAACACGATTATCCGGAAACAGGACGAATTGCATTCACTGATTCCATTGAATTTGAGCCAACACAGGCTACCTTCCTGAAAGTTAAGATTAAGAATGGCGGCACACTGCGCAATGGGGTTAACTTTGAAAAGAACAATGGCCCGGAAGTAATTCCTGCCGAATTATGGATTGATGAAATAGAAGCTTATTAAACAAAGCTAACTATATTTTATGCGGATTTCACGGTGCTGACTCAACAGGACGTGGAATCCGCATCATTTATTCCGGACCTGAATAACAGAACGGTGAACGCTAGTTTAATACTAATGTTCACCGTTTTATTTATAATCAATCACACCCTAAAAGGTATAATTATCATTCATTCGTTTACACCGAAGATATATTTATCACACAAGTCCTTTGGAAGAAAGGTAACGTTCTGCCTCCAAGGCAGCCTTACATCCACTTCCCGCGGCTGTAATAGCTTGACGATAATGCGGATCGGCCACATCTCCTGCTGCAAAAACTCCGGGCACTTTCGTACGAGGGCTATCACCGTCTGTAATAATATAACCTACTTCGTCCGTATCGATATACTCCTTAAATATTTCAGTATTTGGTTGATGTCCGATAGCCAGGAAGAAACCGTCGATAGGTAAACTATAACGTTCTTCATCTGGTTCACCCCAACGTTTCACCAGGTTTACACCCTCTACGCCATTATCACCAAACAAACCAACTGCATTGTGTTCAAAAAGAACTTCAATCTTCTCATGGTTCATGACACGTTCCTGCATAATCTTCGATGCACGCAGGAAAGGTTTACGAACGATCAGATATACCTTGGATGCAAGACCGGCAAGATAAACCGCTTCTTCACAAGCAGTATCACCTCCACCAACTACAGCAACCACTTTCTTACGATAGAAAAATCCGTCACAAGTAGCACAAGCGCTTACACCCATTCCGGCATATTTCTTTTCATCCTCCAGTCCCAGATATTTAGCAGTTGCCCCGGTAGCAATAATCAATGATTCCGTTTCAATCACTTTATCACCGTCAATTGTTATTTTATAAGGAGCTTTGCTTAAATCTGCCGCCGTAGCATACCAAAACGAACGTCTGTTCCGAAACGGCTTGCCTGTGCACGCAAATCCTCCATCAACTGCGGACCACTGATACCTTCCGGATAACCGGGAAAGTTTTCTACATCTGTCGTAGTAGTCAACTGGCCGCCCGGCTGCAATCCTTCATATAGTACCGGACATAAATTTGCACGTCCTGCGTAAATCGCTGCCGTATATCCGGCAGGTCCTGAACCTATAATCAGGCATTTCACTTTTTCTATTTCTGCCATTTTAATTTATCTTTATTGTTTTGTTATAAAAACATGTTATCTCAAATCTATCACCTCTGCATTGGGATATTGTTTTTTATCAAAAGTAAAAACACGATCCGTATAATTCTGCCCCGTCTGATAACTTGTAACGGTTATCTCATTACGTGTCTGCTGTCCACGCTGCTGAAGCAAAATATATAGAGGTTCATAAGTGTCCTTCGTCACAAAAAGAGTGATACGTTCCAACTCCTGTTTCTTATCCCTGGCAGTCAGAACGACTTCCCAAACAGCTTTTCCACGAAACGTTTTGGTTGTCCCCAACTTATAAGAGAATCCTTTCTGATACATATACAGAAATGTATACGGATTTATCTGCTGCAACTCTTCCTGCGTCGGATTACTGACATTCACTTCATCATTCTTTGTCACATAACTCCATTGCGTTTTTCCGTCAAACCAAGTGATGATATCAGATGTTTTCAGTACGAATTTCTCTCCTTTCAACTGAATTGTTCCGTTTTCAGCACCTTCTACCAAGCCGTTTGCCACAGCCTTTACAGTAAAATCAGCCTTCACGCCACCTGCTTTACGAAACGCCTCTGCCGTTTTGTCAAGAATGACTTTAGCCTGGGACTGCTGTTGTTGAGCAATCACAGGCAAAGACAGTAAAGCTATTAAAACACTAAAAATGTACTTTCTCATTTGATTAATAAACGAACTGTTACTGTAAATTGTTCAATCGCATTTCAAGATCATTATCATCAATACACAATACGTCACGCGCCTTACTACCTTGCGTAGGCCCAACAATTCCGGCTTTCTCCAATTGATCCATTATACGGCCGGCACGATTATAGCCAATCGCAAATTTACGCTGAATCAATGAAGTGGAACCTTGTTGATGAATAACAACCAACCGGGCTGCATCTTCAAACAACGGATCGAGACGCCCCATATCAATATCCCCTACTTCACTATTACTATCTTCACTCACATATTCGGGCAAGAAGAACGGAGTAGGATAACCTTGCTGACGGGCAATGAATTTTGTAATCTCTTCTACTTCCGGCGTATCGATAAAGGCACACTGTACACGTACCGGATCAGCTCCCTGCAAGAAGAGCATATCTCCCTTACCAATCAGACGGTTAGCACCCGGACGGTCAAGAATAGTACGAGAGTCCATCATGGCAGATACACGGAAAGCGATACGCGCCGGGAAGTTGGCTTTAATCGTACCCGTAATGATATTGGTAGTCGGACGCTGTGTAGCAATAATCATGTGAATACCGACAGCACGTGCCAACTGCGCAATACGGGCAATCGGAAGTTCCACTTCCTTACCGGCAGTCATAATCAAATCTCCGAACTCGTCAATAACCACTACGATATACGGCATAAACTTATGCCCCTTTTCCGGATTCAGACGACGGTTGATAAACTTCTCATTATATTCTCTTACATTACGTACATGCGCCATCTTCAGCAGGTCATAACGGGTATCCATCTCTACACAAACAGAGTTCAGGGTTTGCACAACCTTCGTTACGTCTGTAATAATCGGTTCGCCTCCATCAGGAAGTTTGGCCAGGAAATGATTTTCAATCACCGAATAGATGCTGAATTCTACTTTCTTCGGGTCGACCAGTACAAATTTCAATTCTGCCGGATGCTTCTTATATAATAAGGAAGTAATAATAGCATTCAAACCTACTGACTTACCCTGACCGGTTGCACCCGCCACCAATACGTGCGGCATCTTGCAAAGGTCGAACATAAAGACTTCATTCGTGATGGTCTTGCCCAATACAATAGGCAGATCATATTTGGATTCCTGGAATTTCTTACTTCCGATCACACTTTGTCCGGAAACGATCTTCGGATTCTTATTCGGCACTTCAATACCGATTGTTCCTTTACCCGGTATCGGAGCGATGATACGGATACCGTCAGCAGAAAGGCTTAATGCAATATCATCCTCCAAACCACGGATTTTAGAAATACGTACTCCTTGCTCCGGAGTGATTTCGTATAGAGTTACCGTAGGTCCTACCGTTGCTTTAATCGTACTGATTTCGATTCCGAAACTGCGCAATGTATTGATGATACGATCTTTGTTTGCATTTTGTTCGTCCATGTCAATCGTCGGATCATCATTTTCAAAATGCTTCATCAGGTCGATAGTCGGGAAGCGGTAGTTTTCCAAATCCTTAGTAGGATTATAAGGTTCGAGTTCCGGTCCCTCATATTCTTCTTCAGAAGCAGCAGATTCTACTTCAAACCCGGGTTCCGCCTCTTCCAAAGGTTCGTCCTGCACAGCGGGAACAGGGTTGGAAACAGTCGGTTCAAACACCATCGTCACTCCTTCACTTTCATCAGACAAAGGAGAATCTTCCGGATCCGGCTGGTTGAGCGGGAATTCATCTTCGGGTTCTTCAGCCTGTATATCCATCACTGGTGCCGGAGGAGGTGTCTGTTTATACGTCCGTTTCAAATTGAACTCCACTTCCTGCGGTTGGGAAGTCGTGAATTCCTGATCGCCTTCCCTTCCGGGATGACTTCTTCCTTCTCTTTCTTTTCGCGTTTTAGGAGCTCAACGCAAAAAGTTTACGCAACCAAATAACAGTACGCGCACTTATATATATAAAGAAACAGAATAGCAGTTATCAACAGGATCATCCATACACCAGGTACTCCTACTTGTGAGATTAACCAACGACTGACATTGTATCCGTGCATGCCGCCCAGATAAATGAAAGAATCCTGATAATGATCCATAAAAGCAAATCCGAAGAATACGGAGAACCAGACTAATAAGAGCGTGCAACCAATAAACCACTTCCACAAGCGGACCACACGTACACGCATCAACTTCAATCCTGCCACTGCCAGAAAAACAAGTATAAAGAAAGAGGAAATGCCGAAACAGTCGTTTATCAGATAGCTTGCCAACTGCGCTCCACGTGAACCGGCATAATTCTTCACCTGATTATTAACAGCCGCCAAATCCGCCGAACTACCGCTATCAATAATACTTTGATCGGCAGCCCCCGTAAAGAAGAAGGAAGAAAAAGCCAACAACAGGTAAACGGAAAAGATGACCAGCATCAATCCAATCACAAAATGAACAGTTTCATTCTTACATACAGCCACAATTTTACTGGGGGAAGAGGGAGTGCTTTCTGCCTCCTTATCTAATTTCTTCTTTGCCATGAGTCTTTTATTCTATTTTTATAAAACTGGAATGAGATTCTAAGCTGCAAAAATAATAAAAAAATAACGAGCACTACGCTCATTCAATCCTTTTTCTTACCTTTGCGTTTCAAATCAATATAGATCATGGAAAAAGAAAGCCAAACGATATTTGATAAGAACGTAATTGAGTTCGTTACAGTAGCCGCCGAATTTTGTGCATTTCTCGAACGTGCCGAACGCATGAAGCGCAGTACTTTCGTTGACACATCATTAAAAATACTCCCCCTGCTCTATCTCAAAGCATCTATGCTACCCAAATGTGAGACGATTGGGGACGAGGCACCCGAAACGTATGTCACAGAAGAGATTTACGAAATTCTGCGTATCAATCTTTCAGGATTGATGGGTGACAAGGATGATTATCTGGACGTATTCGTGCAAGATATGGTTTATAGCGACCAACCTATCAAAAAATCAATATCGGAAGATCTGGCTGACATTTATCAGGATATTAAAGATTTCATATTTGTCTTCCAACTGGGACTGAACGAAACAATGAATGATTCATTGGCTATCTGCCAGGAAAACTTCGGTACACTGTGGGGACAGAAACTGGTAAACACGCTACGCGCCCTTCATGACGTGAAATACAACCAGCTGGAAGAAGAGGAAGAGAATGGTAATGAAGAAGGATTTTACGAACCAAGCGACGACAACGATTGTTGTGAAGAAGAAGGCTGTCATTGCCACGACGATGATTGCCACTGTCACGAAGACGGTTGCCATTGCCACGATGATGAATAAAAATAGAAATGATTGTAAGAAGAACCATAGATAAAGATGAACTAAAAGAACTCCCGAAAACTGTTTTTCCGGGACGAATTTACGTTATCCAGTCGGAAGCTGAAACGGAAAGAGCAGTAGCTTACCTCCAATCCAGATCTGTGATAGGCATTGACAGTGAAACGCGTCCTTCCTTTACCAAAGGACAATCGCACAAAGTAGCACTCCTCCAGATTTCTTCTGAAGAATGTTGTTTCCTATTCCGGCTCAACATGACGGGATTGACCCAGCCATTGGTTGACTTATTAGAGAACCCGGCTGTAATCAAAGTGGGCCTTTCACTGAAAGATGACTTTATGATGCTGCACAAACGCGCACCTTTCGCTCAACAAAGCTGTATCGAGTTGCAGGACTATGTGCGCCAATTCGGTATACAGGACAAAAGTCTGCAAAAGATTTATGCCATCTTATTCAAAGAAAAAATATCCAAATCACAGCGCTTGTCCAACTGGGAAGCTGATGTATTGAGCGACGGGCAGAAACAATATGCCGCCACGGATGCATGGGCTTGCCTCAACATCTATAATCTGTTGCAAGAGCTGAAACAGACAGGAGATTGGGAAATAGCTGCCCTCCCACCTGCTCCCAAGGAAAGGGAAGAAGTCACTACCGGCCCTATAAGTAACCAGCAGTCATAGACGATAAATGATAAGTGATAAATAATAAAATAAGTAATTAATAACCAATAACAAAACTATCTCAATCCTCCTCTCCCTGGGAGAAGGTTAGGGAAAGGCTATATTATGCATAAAGTATATCTAAAACCCGGTAAAGAAGATTCTCTTAAGAGATTCCACCCCTGGATTTTTTCCGGTGCTATCGCCCGTTTTGACGGAGAGCCCGATGAAGGTGAAGTTGTAGAAGTATACACCTCCAAAAAAGAATTTATTGCCGAAGGACATTTCCAGATCGGAAGTATTGCTGTGCGCGTACTGTCTTTCCATCAGGAACCTATCGATCACGGTTTTTGGAAACGCAAACTGGAAATAGCATACGATATGCGTCGCAGTATCGGCATCGCCACCAATCCGACCAACAACACTTACCGGCTTGTTCATGGTGAAGGAGACAATCTCCCCGGACTGGTTATTGACGTTTATGCCAAAACTGCAGTCATGCAGGCACACTCTGCAGGAATGCACGTAGACCGCATGACAATTGCCGAAGCTTTATCCGAAGTAATGGGCGACAAGATCGAGAATATCTATTATAAATCAGAAACAACTCTTCCTTTTAAAGCAGATCTTTTCCCCGAAAACGGTTTTCTGAAAGGAGGAAGCAGTGATAATATCGCGCAAGAATATGGTTTGCAGTTCCATGTAGACTGGCTGAAAGGTCAAAAGACCGGATTCTTTGTAGACCAGCGCGAAAATCGTTCTTTACTGGAACGTTATGCCAAAGACCGCTCGGTACTGAATATGTTCTGCTATACCGGCGGATTCTCATTCTATGCCATGCGCGGAGGTGCAAAGCTCGTCCACTCTGTCGACAGCTCTGCCAAAGCAATTGATCTGACTAATAAAAATGTAGAACTGAACTTCCCCGGTGATTCCCGCCACGAGGCTTTTGCCGAGGACGCTTTCAAATATCTCGACCGCATGGGCGACCAGTATGATTTAATCATTCTCGACCCGCCCGCATTTGCCAAACACAAAGACGCCCTGCGGAATGCTTTACAAGGTTATCGCAAACTGAATGCCAAAGCATTCGAGAAAATCAAACCGGGCGGCATCTTGTTTACTTTCTCTTGTTCGCAAGTAGTAAGCAAGGACAATTTCCGTACTGCCGTGTTTACCGCAGCAGCCATGTCAGGACGTAGTGTACGCATCCTGCATCAACTGACTCAACCCGCCGACCATCCGGTAAACATCTACCATCCTGAAGGAGAATACCTGAAAGGCCTGGTACTTTATGTAGAATAACCGGATTCACCACGGATTACACGGATTAACACAGATTTTTATCACAAAGTCATGCAGGAGTTCCACAGGGTGGCACAGGGCTTCACGAAGTCCTTTTCCTTTTCTAAGGTGAGAACAGAGAATCCGGATATGATGATTGGTTAATAAAAATCCGTGTTAATCCGTGTAATCTGTGGTGAAACAGAAGGGCAGTAACAGAAAAATGGAGGATTCAAAGTTAATTAGAGTTAACAAATAGAAGATTTTCGAGAAAACATTATGTTGTATAACATAAACCATCTATCTTTGCACTGTGTTTTTCATGGTATTAGATTTAAGGTTAACAAAGATTGGCTGTCTGGGATAGATAGCCTTCTTTTTTTATACCCCCTTCATTTGTTTTTTCACGACCAAATCTCTTCTTTTCTTCGCATTTATGCCATTTTTATCCCCTTTTTATCAAATTACTAGTCTACCTATCAATGAAAATATTATATTTGCAAGGTTTATGAACGTGAAGAGAAACACAAATTAAAAAAGTCATGAGTATAAAAGTTCGTTTGATTATTATGAACTTCCTGCAATTCTTTGTATGGGGGTCCTGGTTAATATCACTAGGTGGCTATATGGGAAGAGAACTTCATTTCGAAGGAGGACAGATCGGAGCCATTTTCGCTACTATGGGGATTGCCTCTTTGGTAATGCCGGGTATTATTGGTATCATTGCCGATAAATGGTTTAATGCAGAACGTTTATACGGGCTTTGCCATATCGCAGGAGCCGGATGCCTCTTCTACGCTTCTACCGCAACAGGATACGACCAGATGTATTGGGCCATGTTACTCAACTTGTTGGTATACATGCCCACGCTATCCCTCGCTAACACTGTATCGTACAATGCACTGGAACAATATAAATGTGACCTGATTAAAGACTTCCCTCCCATCCGTGTATGGGGAACGATCGGTTTTATCTGTGCCATGTGGGCGGTCGACCTTACCGGGTTTAAGAATTCAAGTGCACAGCTTTATGTAGGCGGTGCTTCCGCGTTACTGCTCGGGCTTTATTCTTTCACCCTTCCCGCTTGCCGACCAGCTAAATCAGAAAACAAATCATGGCTCTCCGCTTTCGGTCTGGATGCGCTGGTGTTATTCAAGAAAAAGAAGATGGCTATTTTCTTCCTTTTCTCCATGCTTTTAGGTGCAGCATTGCAGATTACAAATACTTATGGTGATCTTTTCTTAAGTAGCTTTGCCAGCATCCCCGAATATGCAGAATCATTCGGAGTGAAACATTCGGTAATCCTGCTGTCCATCTCGCAGATGTCGGAAACACTGTTTATTCTTGCCATACCTTTCTTCCTGCGCCATTTCGGAATCAAGCAAGTCATGCTAATCAGTATGTTTGCCTGGGTGTTCCGGTTTGGGCTGTTCGGCTTCGGAGATCCGGGATCGGGACTATGGATGCTGATCCTTTCCATGATCGTTTATGGTATGGCCTTTGATTTCTTCAACATTTCCGGTTCATTGTTTGTTGAACAAGAAGCCAATTCCTCCATCCGTGCCAGTGCACAAGGGTTGTTCTTTATGATGACCAACGGACTGGGAGCCATCATTGGCGGATATGCCAGCGGTGCGGTAGTAGATGCATTCTCTGTGTATGCTGACGGCAGACTGGTGAGTCGCGAATGGATGGATATCTGGCTGATATTCGCAGCATACGCGCTGGTGATCGGCATCCTGTTTGCCTTGGTATTCAAGTACAAACACCAGCAGGAGAGTAAAACAAATTAAGTAAAAGAGAACGATGGACAAAAAGGTAGAATTACAAGTTATAAATATCACGAACAGCCAGGCGCAAGTAGGCGCATTTGCTATGCTATTAGGCGAAGTGGACGGTGAACGACAACTGCCTATCATCATCGGTCCCGCGGAAGCCCAGGCTACCGCTTTATATCTGAAGGGAGTAAAGACACCCCGTCCATTGACACACGATCTGTTTACAACAAGCCTCACCATACTGGGAGCCAGTCTGATACGTGTGTTAATTTACAAAGCAAAGGATGGTATTTTTTACTCCTATATTTACCTTAAGAAAGACGAAGAGATTATACGTATTGACGCACGGACTTCAGACGCCATTGCCTTGGCAGTGCGTGCCGACTGTCCAATTCTTATTTATGAATCTATTCTTGAACAGGAATGTCTTCACATGTCGTCGGAAGAAAGAACCCGTTCTGAAGAAACAGATAATGACGAAGAGGCTGAAGAAGAACATGATTTGCCGGGTGCTACTTCCAGAACGCTTGAGGAAGCACTGGAACAGGCTATCAAAGATGAGAATTATGAATTAGCCGCCCGGATACGTGACCAAATCAACTCAAGAAATAAAAACCAGTAAGTAACATTATGCACGTATTTTATACTCCCGATATACAGAAAAGCAACGAACTTCCCGAAGAGGAAGCACAACATTGTACCCGCGTTCTGCGATTAGGTATCGGAGATGAAATCACTCTTACGGACGGTAAGGGGAACTTCTACAAAGCTGAAATTACTGTTGCGACCAACAAACGTTGTTTTGTAACGATCAAAGAAACGATTTTTCAGGAACCTTTATGGCCGTGCCATTTACACATTGCCATGGCACCGACGAAGAACATGGACCGTAACGAATGGTTTGCAGAGAAAGCTACCGAAATCGGATTTGACGAACTGACTTTCCTCAACTGCCGTTTCTCGGAACGTAAAGTCATCAAGACCGAACGGATTGAAAAGATTCTTGTATCAGCAATCAAACAATCTCTCAAGGCACGGTTGCCTAAATTGAATGAGATGATTGAGTTCGATCCGTTCATCAGACAAGAGTTCAAAGGACAGAAGTTTATCGCCCACTGTTATGAAGGTGAAAAACCTTTATTAAAGAATGTCCTGAAACCCGGAGAAGACGCCCTTGTCCTGATAGGTCCCGAAGGGGATTTCAGTGAAGAAGAAGTGAAGAAAGCCATCGAACAGGGATTTGTTCCGATTAGTTTGGGCAAATCACGACTCCGTACGGAAACAGCGGCACTGGTGGCCTGCCATACGCTGAATCTACAAAATCAATAATTCTGAATCAATGATTATACAACTTTTAAATAACATAAGTATGGCAAAGAAAACGATTTCACGACTCTCGGTACTGGTAGTACTGATTGTTTTTCTGGCAGCATGTTCCAAAACATCGGAGTATACCAATGTGATACCGGCTGACGCCTCGGCAGTTGCCTCTATCAACCTCAAATCCCTTGCAAGTAAAGCGGGATTGGATGATAAAGAGAATGAAGCTGCGAAACAAAAAGTACTGGAAGCACTGAAAAGCGGAATGAATGCCGCTACCTTCCAACAACTGGAAAAGGTCATGAAGAATCCGGGTGAATCGGGAATCGATGTCGAATCTCCATTCTATGTATTCTCATCCTCTTCTTTCCCTTACCCTACTGTTGTAGGTAAAGTGAACAATGAGGACAATCTTCATGCTTCACTCGACGTGATGGCTAAAGAACAAATCTGCCAGCCGATAAGCGAAGCTGACGGCTACAGTTTTACAACAATGAATGGCGGCCTGCTCGCTTTCAACAATTCTACTGTATTGATAGTCAATGTAAGCGGAACCACTCAAACTGAAAAAGCCAAAGAAGCCATCACTAATCTGTTGAAACAGACGGCCGATAACAGTATCGTAAAATCAGGAGCTTTCCAAAAAATGGAAAAGCAGAAAAGCGATATTAACTTCCTTGCTTCTATGGAAGCTATCCCTGCAACCTATCGCAACCAGATAAGCATGGGGTTACCAACGGAGGTGAAAGCAGAGGACATCACTCTTGTAGGAGGACTGAATTTTGAAAAAGGCAAGATTGCCCTCAAAACAGAAAACTACACTGAAAACGAAGCCGTGAAAGCGCTTATAAAAAAACAAATGGAGTCATTTGGAAAAGCAAACAACACTTTCGTTAAATATTTCCCGTCTTCCACACTGATGTTCTTCAATGTAGGTGTGAAAGGAGAAGGCTTTACAACTTGTTAAGCGAAAATAAGGAATTCCGCAATACAGTATCTATTGCTAAAGCAGACGAAGTAAAAGAGTTGTTCGGCTCGTTCAATGGTGATATTTCTGCCGGATTAATCAACGTAACGATGAACAGTGCTCCTACTTTCATGATGTATGCGGATGTTAAGAATGGTAATGCCCTCGAAACAATTTATAAGAACAAGCAATCATTGGGACTGAAAAGAGGGGAAGATATCATGCAACTTGGCAAGGACGAATATGTCTACAAAACAAAAGGCATGAATATATTCTTCGGTATCAAGGATAAACAAATGTATGCTACCAATGATGAATTACTCTACAAGAACGTGGGCAAAGCTGCCGACAAATCGATAAAAGATGCTCCTTACGCATCGGATATGAAGGGTAAAACCATCTTTGTTGCAATCAACGCTGAAGCAATACTGGACTTGCCTGTTGTTAAAATGGTAGCAGGTTTCGGAGGACAGGAAGTTAAAACATATATTGAGTTAGCCAATAAGGTTTCTTATCTGTCAATGAGTTCAGAAGGAGAAATCAGCGAGATCGACCTTTGCCTGAAAGACAAAGACGTCAACGCTCTCAAACAAATCGTAGACTTTGCCAAGCAATTTGCCGGCATGTAATTAATTTGTAAACAAACGGTATGAATAGTATTCACCTGCAGCAAACACTTCCCCAAGTGTTTGCTGACCGTAATTCGGTGACTTCGGATGTATGGCACAGGATCTGATCTTCCGGAAAGAAGAAATGTATCTGATTGAAGCAGCTTCCGGCACCGGCAAATCTTCGTTGTGCAGCTATATCTATGGTTATCGCAACGACTACCAGGGGATTATTAATTTCGATGAAACCAATATCAAAGCATACTCCGTGAAGCAATGGGTCGACCTAAGAAAGCATTCACTAAGTATGCTTTTTCAAGATTTACGCATCTTCACCGAACTGACCGCTCTTGAAAATGTGCAATTGAAGAATAACCTTACCGGATGCAAAAGAAAAGAAATCTTATCATTCTTTGAGCAACTGGTATCGCAGATAAATAAATGTGAAAGCCGGCAAACTATCTTTCGGACAGCAGCAACGTGTTGCCTTTATCCGGGCACTCTGCCAGCCGTTCGACTTTTTATTTCTGGATGAACCGATCAGCCATCTGGATGATGATAACAGCCGCATCATGGGCGAACTTATCATTGCCGAAGCAAAGGCACAAGGAGCCGGTGTAATCGCAACCTCCATCGGTAAGCATATCGAGTTGCCTTACAACCATATACTTCAACTGTAACGAGTAATAAATAACAAAAAATGAGTGGGAAATAGTAAGTGAGAAAATCATCCGTCTCCCTCCACTGCAACATTTCAAATCGTAAATCGTAAATCGTAAAATCATAAATAAAATGCCAACTCTTGTCTGGAAGCTCCTCCGCCAACATATCAGTATCGGTCAACTGGCCGGTTTCTTTTTAGCCAATCTATTCGGCATGATGATTGTATTGCTTAGCGTGCAGTTTTATAAAGATGTCATTCCGGTATTCACCGAGGGAGACAGCTTTATGAAAAAGGATTTCATCATAGCTACAAAGAAAATCAGCACACTCGGTTCTTTTGCAGGAAAGAGTAATACGTTCTCTGCCGAAGATATTGCGGATTTGAAGAAACAACCGTTTACCAAAACAATAGGGGCTTTCACTCCTTCTCAATTCAAAGTATCGGCAGGATTGGGCATGCAGGAAGCTGGTATTCATCTTTCCACGGATATGTTCTTTGAGTCTGTTCCTGATGAGTTTGTCGACATCAAACTCGACAAGTGGCACTTCGACGAAAGCACGCATACCATCCCCATTATCATTCCCCGCAACTATCTGAACCTTTATAACTTCGGTTTTGCACAGAGCCGTAGTCTTCCCAAGCTCTCGGAAGGATTGATGGGGCTGATTCAAATGGATATTATGATGCGTGGAAACGGACGGGTGGAACAGTACAAAGGAAACATTGTCGCTTCTCCAATCGTCTGAATACGATTCTTGTTCCCCAGTCTTTTATGAAATGGGCGAATGAGAATTTCGCACCGAATGCAGAAGCACAACCGGCGCGGTTGATTATCGAAGTGAGCAATCCGGCGGATTCCGCTATCGCCAGCTATTTTCAAAAGAAAGGATATGAAACAGAAGACGGCAAACTGGATGCCGGAAAAACGACTTATTTCCTCCGTCTTATCGTAGGCATTGTATTGGGGTAGGTTTATTTATCAGTATTCTTTCATTCTATATCCTGATTGTTGAAGCATTTTCTTGCGTCTTGCAAAAAAATACGACTAAGTTGGAAAGTCTGTTATTAATCGGATACAGTCCCAACAAGGTAGCATTGCCTTATCAGTTACTCACGGTAGGACTGAATGTTATCGTACTTGTATTATCCATCGGATTAGTCTCCTGGCTACGCAGTTATTACATAGACAGCATCCAATTATTGTTTCCACAACTGGAAACCGGATCACTGTGGGCGGCTATCAGTATGGGCATTCTTCTATTCATAGTCGTATCAGTAATCAACATACTGGCAGTAAAGAGAAAGGTACTTTCTATCTGGATGCATAAATCATAAAGCCATCATTCGTACAAAAGTTTGTAATATCATACACATTCTGTATTGTTTTGACGAATCTTTTTTTGCGATCTTGAAATAAGTGGTATTTTTACGCAGTATTAAAGATATACTGTATGAAAAGCAAAACTACATTTTCCATCCATAGAGGTTTAATGGCTTTCTTTTTCGGAATGCTGCTTTGTGTTACCTCTTTATCTGCACAAAATGCACAAGACACAATTCTTGCGTATTTCAATCTGCTGGAGAAAGTTCCGCAAGAGAAATTGTATCTGCATTTGGATAAGCCTTTCTATGGAGCAGGAGAAAAAATCTGGTTCAAGGCGTATCTCGTAAATTCTGTCACTCATCAAGACAATACGCAAAGTAACTTCATCATTACGGAGCTTGTCAATCGTTCCGACTCTATCGTGGAACGCAAGAAGATTCGCAGAGATTCGTTAGGTTTTCATAATGCTTTCACGCTCCCTCCCACTCTCCCTGCAGGTGACTATTATTTGCGAGGATATAGCAACTGGATGCTTAACCAGGAACCGGAATTCTTTTATTCACGTAATCTGAAAATTGGTAATTCGATTGATAACACGATTGTTTCAACTATTGAGTATCAACAAGAAGACGAATCACATTATACAGCCAGGGTCAGATTTACCAGCAACACACAAGAGGCTTTCGGAAATACAACCATCCGCTATCGCACCATCGAAAACGGAAAGATAAAAGATAAAGGTAAAAGAAAGACGGACGAAAGCGGTTTGATTTCTATTTCTCTGCCGGATCTGAAGCCTATTGCCGCACGCCAGATTGAAGTAGAATTTGACGATCCTCAATATATTTATAAGAGAACGTTCTATCTGCCTTCGTTTACAAAAGACTTTGACGTTAAGTTCTTCCCGGAAGGCGGAGCTCTCTTGACCGTTGCTCATCAAAACATAGCTTTCAAAGCTCAAGGATCGGATGGTTTTTCCACAGAAATAGAAGGATTTCTGTTCGATGCAAAAGGAGACACATTAACTGCTTTTCGCTCGGAGCATGATGGTATGGGAGTTTTCACCTTGAACCCGATTGCAGGGAACTCTTATTATGTGATTGCCAAGTCTAGTGACGGCATTACCAAGCGATTCGATCTTCCGGCCGCAGAAGAAAAAGGAATCGCTCTTTCCATGACGCATTACAAAAAGGAAATACGCTACGAAATCCAAAAAACAGAAGCTACCCAGTGGCCTCAAAAGTTATTCTTGATTGCACACACTCGTGGAAAGCTGGCAATCTTGCAACCGGTCAGTGCCGACAGGACTTTTGGAAGAATGAATGACAGTTTATTCAACGCAGGTATCACCCATTTTATGTTAATCGACCAACAGGGAAACGCACTTAGCGAACGTTTAGTTTTCGTACCCGACCGGAATCCACATCAATGGCAAATCCTTGCGGATAAGCCTACATACGGAAAAAGAGAAAAGGTTTCCTTGCAAATTTCAGCAAAGGATGATAACGGAACTCCGGTAGAAGGTAGTTTCTCCGTCAGCATTACAGACAGAAGAAGTATCCAGCCGGACTCACTTGCAGATAATATCTTATCGAACCTTCTACTAACTTCAGATTTGAAAGGATATGTAGAAAATCCGGGGTATTATGTTCTTCAGCAAGACCTGCGTACACTTCGCACGATAGATTTCTTGATGATGACGCACGGATGGCGTAGGCATCATATCCGAAATGTACTGACTTCGCCTTCACTGAACCTTACCAACTATATAGAAAAAGGACAAACGATCAGCGGACGTATCAAGGGTTTCTTCGGCGGCAACGTCAAAAAAGGACCTATTTGTATTTTAGCTCCCAAACAGAACATCGTTGCCACTACTACCACAGATGAGAAAGGAGAATTCATCGTCAATACATCATTCAGAGACAGCACAACTTTCCTCGTTCAGGCACGTACCAAAAGAGGATTCGCCGGAGTAGACATCGTGATCGATGCTCCCCAATATCCGGTAGCTGCTCCTAAATCTCCTTTTCATGATGGAACATCAACCTCCTTTATGGAAGATTATTTGCTAAATACCCGCGACCAGTATTACATGGAGGGTGGAATGAGAGTATACAACCTAAAAGAAGTAGTGGTTACAGGAAGCCGCAAGAAAGCCAGTTCGGAAAGTATTTATACAGGAGGCATCAACACCTACACTATCGAAGGAGACAGACTTGAAGGATTCGGCGCACAGACGGCCTTCGATGCAGTCAGCAGGCTTCCGGGGGTCAGTGTGACAAACGGAAACGAAATACATATCCGTAATAATCCTGAACAGCCCGTTATCGTCATTGATGATGTTGTCTATGAAGACGACAACGACATACTGACCATGATTCAAACCAGCGACATGTCCAGTTTGAGCCTTCTTCGTGGTGCTGATGCAGCAATTTTAGGTTCCCGCGGTTCGGCAGGCGCTATTGTCATTACCCTGAAAGACGGCAAGGATCTTCCGGCAAGACCGGCACAGGGCATTATTACATGTACTCCATTGGGATATAGCGATTCAGTAGAGTCTATCAGCGACTTATGACACTCCCGAGAAAAAGAATGACCAACGTTCGGATTTACGAAGCACTATCTACTGGAATCCATCCTTACAACTGAATGCAGACGGAAAAGCAACTATAGAATATTATACTCCGGACAGCACTGCACCGGAAGATATCATCATAGAAGGCGTGGATAAAAACGGAAAGATATGCCGGACGATACAAACGATCAACAAAAATAAATGAAACTGAATTTGAGATATGAATAGACTCATTATTGGTACAAAAAATGAACTAAATACAATCTATTCCGTGCTCCCTGCAAACGATTTTTGGTTCTTCGTCAAATTTGGTGGTAAATTCTTTATCTCTTTATTTCCAAGTTAATAATTATCCCTTTTTAC
>ENA-OQJX01000210-OQJX01000210.1-human-gut-metagenome-genome-assembly--contig:-NODE-210-length-37534-cov-2.630871_pt1 | contig 37534 bp, 43 predicted proteins | sample MGYA00242615_ERZ504782 | MGnify/ENA primary metagenome ERZ504782 (study PRJEB26092, sample SAMD00036354) | human gut metagenome | host: Homo sapiens | study: EMG produced TPA metagenomics assembly of... | reverse complement strand
CAAGAAATTTTTGACTCCGCTGGAACCAAGCTACCAACAAGGCAAATGCATGATGAGAGCATTCAACACGGGTATGGCTGTTTTTGACGGTATAGTATTGGGGGTAAAGGTAATGAAGAAATTCAGAAAAATATTTGGAAGAAAGAGATAGAATATCGGATAAAAGAGGGGATGGCCATAACAGTCATCCCCTCTTTTTTTATCCGATATAGTCTGAGCACTTTTATACGTACGTCTCAAGCAACTTCACTGCTCCTTCAGGCACAATCGTCACTTCTTGGGTTGCAGCTGGCAGCAGGATTGTTTCGCCCGCTTGTACGGAAACTTCATTCTTCTCATTATCAATAATACGGCAAGAACCCTCCACACAAATAAAGATAACAAAAGAATCCAGTTCAGAATAGTCACAAGTGATTTCTTCCGTCATGTCATAGATGGAAGTCGTGAAATACGGGCTTGCCACCATTTCTACCGGTTCATTCTGCACCTGCTCGTACTCCGTACGAAAATCGTCCTGCACATCTGCAAAATTAATGGCATCAATGGCCTGGCTTGTATGCAGTTCTCTTGATTTACCATCCTTATCCTTACGATTGTAATCAAAAATACGGTAAGTGATATCCGACGTTTGCTGTATTTCTGCTACAAAAGCTCCCGCACCGATTCCATGTACCCGACCTGCAGGCACATAAAACACATCGCCCGGTTTAATGGCGCAAGTCTGCAGAACATCCGCAAACGTACCATTATACACTCGTTCCTTATATTCTTTCGGAGTAATCTGCTCTGCAAAACCGGAAATCAGCTTGGCACCCTGGTCAGCAGCAATAACATACCACATTTCATTTTTACCAAAACTGTTATGACGTTTCTTAGCCAACTCGTCACCCGGGTGTACCTGAATCGACAAGTCCAACTTGGCATCAATAAACTTTATCAATAAAGGAAACTTATTTCCGAAACGTGCATAGTTGGCTTCTCCTACCAGGTCTTCCTTATATTTTCTGACCATATCCGGCAGCGTCAATCCTTTGTCTGCACCATTGGCCACTATAGACTCACTGCCTTCTACTGCCGACACTTCCCAACTCTCGCCTACATTGGCAAGGGTATCATTCAAATGTTTGAATGGAATAATCTTGTCGCCTCCCCAAAGCGTCTGCTTCAGAATAGGCTCAAATTTTAGAGGATACATTCGTTGTTTTTATTAGAACTTTCTGTTAATGATGTGATTTTTTTAGATTCCGGGGGCAAACATACAAAAAATATCAATTTGTATTCCATTTGTTAAACGCTAAACTTTCCTAAAATGTTCTCCACATTTCCTTCCAATTACTTGGGGGAACAAAAGAATTTCTTTTTATTTGCAAGAAATTTAATTAATACCATGGATATGATAAACACTACTCCAACAGAAAGTAATTTGTCCGGTTTGAACCAAAAAGACTTTCAAAAGGATATAAATAACAAAAAGACAGATTTATTTATCCTGAAGAATGCCCAGGGAATGGAAGTTGCAGTTACTAATTACGGCTGTGCAATACTTTCCATCATGGTACCCGACAAAAATGGCAAATATGCCAATGTTGTATTAGGACACGACAGTATTGAACATGTAATCAACAGCCCGGAACCTTTTCTAAACACTACCATCGGACGCTACGGTAACCGGATAGCTAAAGGAAAGTTTACTTTATACGGCGAAGAGCACCAATTGGCAATCAACAATGGTCCCAACTCACTGCATGGCGGTCCGACTGGTTTTCATACCCGTGTATGGGATGCTGTCCAGCCAGAGCCATCAACAGTCATCTTCAACTACACATCCGCTGACGGCGAAGAGGGCTTCCCCGGAAATCTCGAAGTAGAAATGACTTATCGCCTGGAGGATGAGACCAATGCTCTGGTCATCGAATACCGGGCTACTACCGATAAAGCCACCATCGTCAATCTGACCAATCACGGTTTCTTCAATCTTGCCGGTATAGCCAATCCCTCCCCTACAGTCTTAAACAATATCGTTACCATCAACGCAGATTTTTATGTACCCATCGATGAAGTATCCATTCCTACCGGAGAGATATTGAAGGTAGAAGGTACTCCTATGGATTTCCGTACTCCCCATACTCTTGGTGAACGAATTGATGAGAAACATACACAAATTGTGAATGGCGCAGGATATGACCATTGCTATGTACTGAACAAGACTGAAAGTGGAGAGCTGAGCCTTGCAGCCACCTGCATAGAGCCCAACAGCGGGCGAACGATGGAAGTATATACCACTGAAAATGGCGTCCAGCTCTACACAGGAAACTGGCTCGGGGGCTTTGAAGGTGCCCATGGAGCCACTTTCCCTGCAAGAAGTGCAGTCTGCTTTGAGGCCCAGTGTTTTCCCGATACGCCCAACAAGTCCCATTTTCCGTCGGCAGTATTGCTACCGGGTGATGAGTACCAGCAAGTGACAATCTACAAGTTTGGTGTACAAGAATGAAATAACTAATCCAATTTATAAACTTATTAATTTTACAAAACCATGACACAACAAAAACAGAATGGTAAACTCATCGCAATTATCACGATGATCTTCCTTTTTGGTATGATTTCATTTGTTACCAACCTTGCTGCCCCTATGGGAATCGTACTGAAAAATCAGTTTTCAGTATCCAACGCTTTAGGGATGTTGGGTAACTTTGGTAACTTTATTGCATATGCAGTGATGGGAATACCAAGCGGCATCTTACTACAACGGGTAGGGTATAAAAAAACGGCATTGATAGCAGTAGCTGTAGGCTTTATCGGTGTAGGTATCCAATATTTATCAGGTCATTCAAGCCTGATATGGCTTTTGCCGTATATTTGATTGGCGCTTTCATCGCCGGTTTCTCCATGTGTTTGCTTAATACGGTAGTCAACCCGATGCTGAACAAGCTCGGCGGCGAAGGTAACAAAGGAAACCAGCTTATCCAAGTGGGTGGTTCTTTCAACTCCGTAATGGCCACCATTACTCCGATGTTCGTAGGTATCCTGATTGCCGGTTCCATTGAAAAAGCTACTATCTCTCAGATATTCCCTGTAATGTACACAGCAATGGCTGTATTTGCCATCGCGTTCTTCGTTCTTTTGATTGTGCCCATACCGGAACCCAATGCTGCAACTTCAACAGAACCTATCGGTAAGTTGATGTCAGGCGCTTTAAAATTCCGCCACTTCATTTTGGGAGCTATAGCGATCTTTGTATATGTAGGTGTCGAAGTTGGTGTACCGGGTACTCTGAACTTGTTCTTGACCGATCCGATTGAAAAGGGAGGAGCAGGCATTTCTTCCACCATTTCCGGTTTTGTTGTAGGTACATATTGGTTCCTCATGCTGATTGGACGTCTGGCCGGCGCTTCATTGGGTGCAAAAATCTCCAGTAAGGCAATGCTTACCTTTACTTCCGCATTAGGCTTACTTTTGGTATTCCTTGCCATCTTCTCATCTACCGGTTCGCTTGTCAATCTGCCGGTACTCCAACAAAGTGCTACGGGAGGTCTCTCTTTCGGATTTGCAGAAGTACCCATCAATGCAATGTATCTGGTACTGGTAGGTCTGTGTACTTCCATCATGTGGGGTGGTATCTTTAATTTGGCCGTAGAAGGATTGGGTAAATATCTGGCAGCGGCTTCCGGTCTGTTCATGGTATTGGTATGCGGCGGCGGCATCTTGCCCGTTATCCAAGGTTTGGTGGCCGACATTGCAGGTTTCATGCCGAGTTACTGGGTTATCATCGCAGCCCTTGGCTATCTGTTGTTCTACGGTTTGGTAGGCTGCAAAAATGTCAATAAGGACATCAAGGTCGATTAACAAGAAATATAGGTAATTTATTTATTCACCTTATAAAATATAAATATCATGGATATAGAATACGTAAGAAGCCGTTTCATCAAGCACTTTGACGGAACAACGGGAGCTGTTTATGCTTCTCCGGGTCGCATCAACCTTATCGGTGAGCATACAGACTATAACGGTGGTTTTGTATTCCCCGGAGCAATCGATAAGGGAATGATTGCAGAAATAAAGCCCAACGGCACAAACACAGTAAAAGCTTATTCCATCGACCTGAAAGATTATGTGGAATTTGGCTTGAATGAAGAAGATGCACCCCGCGCAAGCTGGGCAAGATATATCTTTGGCGTGTGCCGGGAAATGATGAAACGCGGTGTAGATGTAAAAGGTTTCAATACCGCTTTTGCAGGCGATGTGCCTCTGGGTGCAGGAATGTCCTCGTCAGCAGCTTTGGAAAGTACCTATGCCTATGCTTTGAACGACTTGTTCGGTGACAACAAGATAGACAAATTTGAATTGGCAAAAGTGGGACAATCTACAGAACACAACTATTGTGGCGTAAACTGTGGTATCATGGACCAATTTGCTTCTGTATTCGGAAAGAAAGGAAGCCTCATCCGCCTGGATTGCCGTTCACTGGAATATCAGTATTTCCCATTCGACCCGCAAGGCTATCGTCTGGTTCTTGTAGATTCTGTAGTGAAACACGAACTTGCATCTTCAGCATACAACAAACGTCGTCAAAGCTGCGAAGCTGCTGTTGCCGCTGTTCAGAAGAAGCATCCACACGTAGAATTCCTGCGTGACGTTACCATGGGCATGCTGGAAGAAGCCAAAGCCGACATCAGCGCAGAAGACTATATGCGTGCAGAATATGTCATCGAAGAGATTCAACGCGTACTCGACGTTTGCGACGCCCTGGAAAAAGGCGATTATGAAACTGTAGGCCAAAAGATGTATGAAACACATCATGGCATGAGTAAGTTGTATGAAGTAAGCTGCGAAGAACTCGATTTTCTGAATGACCTTGCATTTGATTGTGGAGTTACCGGTTCACGTGTCATGGGCGGTGGATTCGGTGGATGTACAATCAATCTGGTAAAGGATGAATTGTACAGTACATTCATCGAAAAAGCAAAAGATGAATTCAAGAAGAAGTTCGGCAGAAGCCCAAAAGTATATGATGTAGTCATCAGCGACGGTGCCCGCAGATTAGAATAATAGACATCAGCATTCAAATAAAAGGCGTTTCCCAGTAATGGGAAGCGCCTTTTTCTTCTCCCCTATTCCACCGTTTTCCACTCTAAAAACAAAATCATCCGAGAAGTTTATTCCGAACACATCTATCTGTACAGCCAGTTGGCACAGATATGTTTCTTGACACTTATGTTGCATAACATATAAAAGTGTACAGCCTACACTAAAGAAAAGTGTTACTTTTACACCCAAAGAAAGATAATCATCTCATTTACATTAAATACAAAACCATGAAAAGACATGTTCTACTTGCAGGAATTGCCGCAATGATGCTAACTGCGTGCAATCAAAAGACAGAAACAACGCTTACGCTGTCCGGTCTTGATCCAGTAAAATTCCAAACAACAGTCAATGACGCCCAGACACAGCTTTATACGCTGAAGAATAAAGCGGGCATGGAAGTATGCATCACAAACTTTGGAGGACGTATTGTATCCATTATGGTACCCGACAAAAATGGAGTTATGCAGGATGTAGTATTGGCTTTGACAGCATTGCCGATTACATCAACATACCAAGTGACTTTGGTGCTTCTATCGGACGCTACGCCAACCGGATTAACCAAGGGAAAATCGTTCTTGACGGAGATACCATACAGTTACCACAGAACAATTTCGGACATTGCCTGCACGGTGGCCCCAAAGGATGGCAATACCAAGTATACAGTGCCAATCCCATTGACAGCACAACTCTGAAGCTCACCCGCATTTCACCGGATGGAGACGAGAATTTCCCGGGTAATGTTACGGCAAAAGTACTTTTCAAGTTAACGGATGACAATGCCATTGATATAAAATACAGTGCAACAACAGACCAAAAGACGGTTATCAATATGACTAACCATTCTTATTTCAATTTATCAGGTGACCCTTCAAAGGCAGCAACAGACCACATCTTATACATCAATGCAGACAACTATACTCCGGTAGACAGTACTTTCATGACAACGGGTGACATCATCTCCGTCAAAGAAACACCAATGGACTTTACCACTCCCAAGAGTGTGGCACAAGACATCAACCGGACGGACTTTGAACAAATAAAGAACGGAAACGGATATGACCACAATTGGGTACTGAATACTAAAGGTGACTATCCAAGTGGCAGCCAAACTGACATCGCCTATAAGCGGCATCACCCTGGAAGTTTATACCAATGAGCCAGGCATACAAGTATATACCGGGAATTTCCTGGATGGCACCGTAAAAGGTAAAAAAGGCATTACTTACAACCAGCGCGCTTCCGTATGCCTCGAGACACAACATTATCCGGATAGCCCCAACAAATCCCAATGGCCTTCTGTCGTACTGGAACCCGGACAAATTTACAACAGTGAATGTGTTTTCAAATTTTCCGTAGAAAAATAACAATAACCTTATAAATCATTTATTATCGTGGAAACATTAGATTGGTTAGTCATTGGAATCTTTTTCCTGGCTTTAATTGGAATTATTGTCTGGGTTGTCAAACAGAAACAGAATGACTCAGCAGACTATTTTTTAGGTGGTCGTGATGCCACATGGCTCGCTATCGGTGCATCTATCTTTGCATCCAACATCGGTTCGGAACACTTAATCGGATTAGCCGGTGCCGGTGCTTCCAGCGGTATGGCGATGGCACATTGGGAAATACAAGGCTGGATGATCCTTATCTTAGGTTGGGTATTCGTACCGTTCTATTCGCGAAGTATGGTATTCACAATGCCTGAATTCCTAGAACGCCGCTATAATCCACAATCACGTACAATATTGTCTGTAATATCTTTAATCAGCTATGTACTGACAAAAGTTGCCGTGACGGTTTATGCAGGAGGATTGGTATTCCAACAAGTATTCGGTATAAAAGAACTTTGGGGAATCGACTTCTTTTGGATTGCCGCCATCGGTCTGGTTATACTGACTGCGCTCTACACAATCTTCGGAGGAATGAAGTCGGTACTTTATACCTCCATCCTGCAGACCCCCATCTTGCTGTTAGGTTCACTGATAATCCTTGTACTCGGCTTCAAAGAATTGGGAGGCTGGGATGAGATGATGAGAATCTGCGGTGCAGTCACAGTGAACGATTATGGCAACACAATGACAGAACTTATACGCAGTAATAACGACCCTAACTTCCCTTGGTTGGGTGCACTGATTGGTTCAGCCATTATCGGATTCTGGTATTGGTGTACAGACCAGTTCATCGTGCAACGCGTACTTTCCGGAAAGAATGAAAAGGAAGCACGGCGCGGTACCATCTTCGGAGCTTACCTGAAATTATTGCCCGTATTCTTATTCCTTATCCCAGGCATGATTGCTTTCGCATTACACCAAAAATATCTCGGAACCGGGGGAGAAGGTTTTCTACCTATGCTGGCAAACGGAAATGCCAATGCAGATGCTGCTTTCCCAACTCTAGTAGCAAAATTGCTTCCTGCAGGAGTCAAAGGTTTGGTTGTTTGCGGTATTCTTGCAGCATTGATGAGTTCTCTCGCATCTTTGTTCAACTCATCTGCTATGCTTTTCACCATTGACTTCTACAAACGTTTCAAGCCGAACACTTCTGAGAAAAAGTTGGTAGGAATTGGACAGATGGCAACTGTTGCGATTGTGATATTGGGTATACTCTGGATTCCCATTATGCGCAGTGTAGGCGATGTACTTTACACCTACTTACAAGATGTACAATCTGTATTAGCACCAGGCATTGCCGCAGCCTTCCTCTTGGGGATCTGCTGGAAACGCACCTCTGCACAAGGCGGTATGTGGGGACTGATTGCCGGAATGATTATCGGTTTAACCGTCTGGGGGCAAAAGTATATTACAGCAATGTAGGAGATGTGTCAAGCAGTACCTTCAAGTATCTGTTCTACGATATGAACTGGCTGTTTTTCTGCGGATGGATGTTCTTGTTCTGCATCGTAGTAGTTATCGCAGTCAGCATGTTTACAGCTGCCCCAAGCGCTGAAAAGATTCAAGGGCTGGTATTCGGAACTTCAACTCCTGAACAAAAAGCAGCTACACGTGCGAGTTGGAATAAATGGGATATCATTCATACCCTTATCATCCTGGGTATTACTGCTGCTTTTTATTGGTATTTCTGGTAAATCGGTATGTTGCTATGATATATATCCATGCAGCATACCCCTTAAACAAAAATTAAGATATGAGTAATTACTATAGTTCAAATCCGAAACTTTATGTAGGTATCGACTGCATTATTTTCGGTTTCAATGAAGGAGAATTGAACCTGCTGTTGCTGAAGCGTAACTTCGAACCGGCAATGGGCGAATGGTCGCTGATGGGTGGATTCGTGCAGGAAGACGAAAGCGTGGATGATGCAGCCAAACGAGTCCTGAATGAACTAACCGGACTGGAAGATGTATATATGGAACAAGTCCAAGCTTTCGGAGCCATAGATCGTGACCCAGGAGAACGCGTAGTCTCCATTGTTTACTATGCGCTCATCAACATCAACGAATACGACAAAGAATCCGTACAGCAACACAATGCTTTCTGGGTAAATATCAATGAACTGCCAGCGCTAATCTTTGATCATCCGCAAATGGTGGAGAAAGCTCGGAAGTTGATGCAACAAAAAGCGTCCACCGAACCAATCGGCTTTAATCTACTACCTAAACTGTTCACGCTGTCACAACTGCAAAGCTTATACGAAGCTATATACGGCGAGAGCATTGACAAACGGAACTTCCGAAAACGCATAGCAGAAATGGACTATATAGAAAAAACTGACAAAATAGACAAAACGGGGTCCAAACGTGGAGCTGCTTTATATCAGTTTAATGAGAAGGCATACCGCAAAGCTCCGAAATTTAAGCTCTGAGAACCTAATATTCAACAACTTGTAATTAGTAATTTAAATAATATGCTGGAAGCACTGAAAGACAAAGTATTCCATGCTAACCTTGAACTGGTGAAGCACGGATTGGTTATCTTCACATGGGGCAATGTATCGGGCATTGACCGCGAATCTGGTCTGGTAGTCATCAAGCCCAGTGGGGTGAGTTACGATGAAATGAAAGCAGAGGATATGGTGGTAGTGAATCTTGACGGCAAGGTCGTGGAAGGACGGTTAAAGCCCTCTTCAGACACGCCGACCCACCTGGTTCTCTATAAAGCATTCCCCGAAATCGGCGGTGTGGTGCACACGCACTCTACTTACGCCACAGCCTGGGCACAAGCCGGATGTGACATACCGAATATCGGGACAACACATGCCGATTACTTCCACGACGCCATACCCTGCACAGCAGACATGACGAAGGAGGAAGTGGAAGGAGCGTATGAACTGGAAACGGGAAATGTCATCGTAAAACGCTTTGAGGGGCTGAACCCGGTACATACTCCCGGAGTATTGGTAAAGAACCACGGTCCTTTCTCGTGGGGAAAAGACGCACACGAAGCGGTACATAATGCCGTAGTGATGGAGCAGGTGGCAAAAATGGCAAGTATAGCCTATGCCGTGAACCCCAATCTGACCATGAATCCGCTGCTGATAGAAAAACATTTCACGACGCAGCAGTCCTAACGCTTATTATGGACAGAAATAACTATCATTCTTTAAATATAAACTATAAAAATAAATTGTATGAACACATTTGAACAATATGAAGTATGGTTCGTAACCGGAGCACAGCTCTTGTACGGAGGTGACGCAGTTATCGCAGTAGACGCACATAGTAATGAAATGGTGAAAGGTCTGAATGATTCCGGGAAACTGCCCGTAAAGGTAGTATATAAAGGTACGGTCAATTCATCCAAAGAAGTAACCGCTACCTTCAAAGCCGCCAACAACGACGATAAGTGTATCGGAGTCATCACCTGGATGCACACCTTCTCTCCTGCCAAAATGTGGATTCACGGTTTGCAGGAACTGAAGAAGCCATTACTACACTTCCATACACAGTTCAACAAGGAAATTCCCTGGGAGACGATGGACATGGATTTTATGAACCTGAACCAATCGGCTCACGGCGACCGCGAGTTCGGACACATCGTGACACGTATGCGAAAGAACCGCAAAGTGGTAGTAGGCCACTGGCAGGACGAAAAAGCCCAAAACCAGATTGCCGCATGGATGCGCGTAGCTGCCGCATGGGCTGATGCGCAGGATATGCTCATCATCCGCTTCGGCGACCAGATGAACAACGTGGCTGTGACAGACGGTGACAAGGTCAGTGCCGAACAAGTATTGGGCTATCATGTGGACTACTATCCATCAATGATGTGATGACACACTACAATGCTGTCAGCGACGAGGACGTGAAGGCACTCGTAGCAGAATACTTCAAGCTCTACGACCACGCTCCCGAACTGGAAGACGCACGTACGGAAGCCTACACCAAAGTATGGAACTCCGCCAAGGCCGAAGTCGCCATTCGCCGCGTGCTGAAAGACACGGGTGCCAAAGGCTTCACCACCAACTTCAACGATTTGGGCGACTTTGACCAAATCCCCGGACTGGCCTCACAGCGACTGATGGCGGAAGGTTACGGCTTCGGTGCCGAAGGCGACTGGAAAACTGCGGCACTATACCGTACCACTTGGGTGATGAGTCAAGGCATGCCGAAGGGGTGCTCCTTCCTCGAAGACTATACGCTGAACTTCGACGGAGAAAAGAGCGCCATTCTGCAGGCACACATGTTGGAAGTCTGTCCACTGATTGCCGAACAGAAGCCGAAACTGGAAGTGCACCGTCTGAGCATCGGTATCGACAGCGAAACAGCCCGCCTGGTATTTACCAGCAAGCAAGGTGAAGGTGTAGCCGCTACCATCGTAGACCTGGGCAATCGCTTCCGCCTCATTGTGAACAAAGTAGAATGCATCAAGAGCAAGCCTCTGCCCAAGTTGCCCGTTGCCAGCGCACTGTGGATTCCAATGCCCAACCTCGAGGTGGCGCTGCAGCCTGGATTCTGGCCGGAGGTACACATCATACCAGCTTCTCCTACGACCTGACGGTGGAATATTGGGAAGACTTTGCCGAAATGGCCGGCATCGAAATGGTAGTCATCGATGAAAATACCACCATCAGCGAGTTCAAAAAAGAACTGCGCATGAATGAAGTCTACTATATGCTGAACAAGGCACTTTGCTGATAATCATTACGGATTACCGATTGCGGACTACTAATTACACGTACCACAAACGTAACTAGTAGTTTGCAATTAGTAATCCGTTGTTTATAATCGTACTATAAATCCGTAAATTATCATTAATACCATGAAATTAGATGCAAAATCAACCATTGAGGCAGGCAAGGCCATCCTTGGTATAGAACTCGGTTCCACACGAATCAAGGCGGTTTTGATTGACCAGGAAAACAAACCCATCGCCCAGGGAAGCCATACTTGGGAGAATCAGTTAGTCGACGGACTGTGGACATATAGCGTCGAGGCTGTCTGGTATGGGTTGCAGGATGCTACGCAGACCTTCGTACCAATGTAAAGAGCCTCTACGCTACAGAGATAGAGACCTTGGCAGCTATCGGTGTCAGTGCCATGATGCACGGCTATATGGCATTCAATGAAAAAGAAGAAATCCTTGTACCCTTCCGTACCTGGAGAAATACTAATACCGGACAGGCTGCCGCAGCCCTATCCGAACTATTTGTCTACAACATCCCTCTGCGTTGGAGCATCTCCCACCTCTACCAAGCCATCCTGGATAATGAAGAGCACGTTCCATCCATCAATTACCTGACCACCCTTGCAGGTTTTGTCCACTGGCAAATAACCGGCCAAAAGGTACTGGGCATAGGAGATGCCTCCGGTATGCTCCCTATCGATCCCATCACCAAAAACTATTCTTCTGAAATGGTGGATAAGTTCGACAAACTTATTGCTCCGAAAGGATACGACTGGAAGCTTCGAGATATTCTGCCGAAGGTATTGTCGGCCGGTGAAAACGCAGGTTTCCTTACTCCCGAAGGAGCCAGTCGCCTCGACGTATCGGGACATCTGAAAGCAGGAATTCCCGTCTGTCCGCCCGAAGGTGACGCTGGAACCGGCATGGTTGCCACCAACGCCGTAAAGCAGCGCACTGGAAACGTATCGGCAGGCACCTCCTCTTTCTCAATGATTGTATTGGAGAAAGAATTGTCCAAGCCCTACGAAATGATTGACATGGTAACCACCCCCGACGGAAGCCTCGTAGCTATGGTGCATTGCAACAACTGCACTTCCGACCTCAATGCCTGGATCAATATTTTCAAAGAATACCAGGAACTGATGGGTATCCCCGTAGATATGGACGAAATCTACGGAAAGCTCTATAACCACGCCCTGACAGGCAATGCAGACTGCGGAGGCCTCATCTCATACAACTACATATCAGGCGAACCTATAACGGGACTGGCAGACGGACGTCCACTGTTTGTACGTTCGGCAAACGACAAGTTCAACCTTGCCAACTTCATGCGCACCCATCTGTATGCTTCAGTGGGAGTTCTCAAAATCGGCAACGACATCCTTTTCAATGAAGAGAAAATCAGAGTAGACAGAATCACTGGTCACGGAGGACTCTTCAAAACCAAAGGAGTAGGCCAGAGAATACTGGCAGCTGCCATCAATTCACCCATTTCCGTTATGGAAACAGCCGGCGAAGGTGGTGCCTGGGGTATTGCCCTCCTCGCTTCCTACCTTGCAAACAACGGAAACGACCAATCCCTTGCCGACTTCCTGGACAAGCATGTATTCACCGGAAATGCCGGTATTGAAATCTCACCGACAGCCGAAGATGTAAGCGGATTCAACACCTACATCGAAAGCTATAAAGCTGGTTTGCCCATCGAAGAAGCAGCAGTAAGATTCAAGAACTAAGTATTTAATAACACTAAAAAACTATGAACACAAAGTTATTTATCAGTAGCATATTTCTCTCCACCTCGTTGTCACTCTTCGCACAGAAAAGTGCCACTATCACTTTACACACAGACCAGAGCGAGCAAATCATTCCCAAAGAAATCTACGGCCAATTTGCAGAGCATTTGGGAACTTGTATCTATGGTGGACTTTGGGTAGGTGAAAACTCCGATATTCCCAACATCAACGGTTATCGCACCGACGTATTCAATGCACTGAAGGAGCTCCGTGTACCCGTCCTTCGCTGGCCGGGAGGCTGCTTTGCCGATGAATACCACTGGATGGACGGTATCGGCCCTAAAGAAAACCGCCCCAAAATGGTGAACAACAACTGGGGAGGCACTATCGAAGACAACAGTTTCGGAACCCATGAGTTCCTCAATCTCTGCGAAATGCTGGGTTGTGAGCCTATATCAGCGGAAACGTAGGCAGTGGTACCGTAGAAGAACTTGCCAAATGGGTGGAATACATCGACCTCCGAAGGAGACTCCCCCATGGCACGCCTGCGCCGCCAGAACGGTCGCGACAAAGCCTGGAAAGTAAAATACCTCGGTGTGGGTAACGAAAGCTGGGGTTGCGGTGGAAGCATGCGTCCCGAATATTATGCCGACCTCTACCGCCGCTACTCCACCTACTGCCGCAACTATGACGGCAATAGCCTTTTCAAGATAGCCAGCGGTGCCAGCGACTACGACTATAACTGGACCAAAGTGCTGATGGACCGCGTAGGCGGCCGTATGCACGGTCTTTCCTTGCACTACTATACCGTCAGCGGATGGAACGGCAGTAAAGGCGCCGCCACCCAATTCAGTAAAGACGACTATTACTGGACACTGGGCAAATGCCGCGAAATAGAAGATGTCATCAAGAAGCATTGCACCATTATGGATGAATACGACCCTCAAAAGAACGTGGCTCTTATGCTTGACGAATGGGGAACCTGGTGGGACACTGAACCGGGTACCAATCCCGGACATCTGTACCAACAGAATACATTGCGTGATGCTTTTGTCGCTTCCCTCAGCTTCGACATCTTCCATAAATATACCGACCGTCTGAAAATGGCAAACATTGCCCAAATCGTCAATGTATTGCAATCCATGATTCTGACCAGCGGAAAAAACATGGTACTCACCCCCACTTATTATGTATTCAAAATGTACAATGTACACCAGGATGCCACCTACATTCCTCTTGAGCTGAACTGCGACATGATGGATGTACGCGACAACCGCAGAATACCAATGGTCAGCGCTACCGCCTCCAAAGACCCAAACGGCAAGATACACATTTCCATGTCCAACGTAGATGCAGACAATGCACAGGAAGTGACCATCAATCTGTCTGGAACGAAAGCCAAGAAAGCAGTTGGTGAAATATTGACTTCCACCAATCTGACGGACTACAATTCATTTGAAAATCCCGACAATGTGAAACCCGTTCCGTTCAAAGAGGTAAAAATCAATAAAGATATTCTCAAGATTAAACTTCCGGCCAAATCAATCGTTACTATTGAGTTACAGTAAAACTACCGTGCACCGCACAAAATCAGCTAAATACGTTTAGTATCATTTTAGCAGCAAAAAGGCAGTAATACTGATAAAAAAGACACTCTTCGAGTGTTGTGAATTACGCATAAAGAGTTATCTTTGCCCTTGGAAAACCTACAAGGACCAAATAACCTATTGATAATATTCAAAATTAATTAGATTCAATATGAACGACAACAAACTTATGAACCGTGCGGCGGACAATATCCGTATCCTTGCTGCATCCATGGTTGAGAAAGCCAACTCCGGGCATCCGGGCGGTGCCATGGGTGGTGCTGACTTTGTAAATGTACTCTTCTCAGAGTTCCTGGTATATGACCCTGAAAATCCGGCTTGGGAAGGTCGTGACCGTTTCTTCCTCGACCCGGGACACATGTCACCGATGCTTTACTCTACATTGGCCCTGACCGGCAAGTTCACGCTGGACGAACTGAAAGAGTTCCGCCAATGGGGAAGCCCTACTCCGGGACATCCCGAACGTGACATCATGCGCGGCATCGAAAACACTTCCGGACCGCTCGGCCAGGGACACACATTTGCAGTCGGTGCAGCCATCGCAGCCAAGTTCATGAAGGCACGTTTCGAAGAAGTAATGCCACAGACCATCTACGCTTATATTTCTGACGGTGGCATCCAGGAAGAAATCTCCCAAGGCTCAGGCCGTATCGCCGGAGCATTAGGTTGGATAATCTCATCATGTTCTATGATGCCAACGACATTCAGCTTTCTACCGAGACAAAGGATGTGACCATCGAAGATACCGGCAAGAAATACGAAGCTTGGGGCTGGAAAGTCATTAAAATCAATGGTAACGATCCCGATGCCATCCGCGGTGCACTGAACGAAGCCAAAGCTGAGAAAGAGTGTCCGACGCTGATTATCGGCCATACCGTAATGGGTAAAGGTGCCCGCAAGGCAGACGGCAGCAGCTACGAGGCTGATTGTGCCACGCACGGTGCTCCTCTGGGCGGCGACGCTTATATAAACACTATCAAGAATTTGGGTGGTGACCCGACAAATCCGTTTGTCATCTTCCCGAAGTGGCCGAACTATATGCCAAGCGTGCAACTGAGCTGAAGAAAATCATGGCTGAAAAGTATGCAGCCAAAGCCGCATGGGCAAAAGCCAATCCAGAAAAGGCTGCCAAACTGGAAATGTTCTTCTCCGGCAAGGCTCCCGAAGTGAATTGGGCCGCCATCGAACAGAAAGCAGGCGTTGCCACCCGCGCAGCATCTGCCACTGTGCTCAGTGCTCTCGCCACTCAAGTAGAAAATATGATTGTTGCTTCTGCCGACCTTTCCAATTCCGACAAGACAGACGGATTCCTCAAGAAAACACATGCCTTCAAGAAAGGTGACTTCAGCGGTGCATTCTTCCAGGCCGGTGTTGCCGAGCTGACTATGGCATGTTGCTGTATCGGTATGGCACTGCATGGCGGTGTAATCCCCGCTTGCGGAACTTTCTTCGTATTCTCCGACTACATGAAACCTGCCGTACGTATGGCAGCCCTGATGGAAGTTCCCGTGAAGTTCATCTGGACACACGATGCCTTCCGTGTAGGTGAAGACGGTCTACCCATGAACCGGTAGAGCAGGAAGCCCAAATCCGCCTGATGGAAAAACTGAAAAACCACAAGGGACATAATTCCATGTTGGTACTCCGCCCGGCAGATGCAGAAGAAACAACTGTGGCATGGAAACTGGCAATGGAAAATACCACAACCCCAACCGGTTTGATTTTCTCCCGCCAGAACATCGCCAACCTGCCCGAAGGCAACGATTACGAACAAGCTGCCAAAGGCGCTTATATTGTAGCCGGCTCCGATGAAAATCCAAATATAATCCTCGTTGCTTCAGGCTCGGAAGTTGCCACATTGGTAGCCGGTACTGAATTGCTGCGCAAGGATGGCATCAAGGTGCGTATCGTGTCCGTTCCTTCCGAAGGTCTGTTCCGTAGCCAAGCTCCGGGATATCAAGAAGGCATTATCGTGTGGTGCCAAGGTATTCGGCCTGACAGCCGGTCTGCCCGTCACACTGCAAGGGCTGGTAGGTCCCCGCGGTAAAGTATGGGGATTGGAATCATTCGGATTCTCGGCACCTTATAAAGTGCTGGACGAAAAGCTCGGTTTCACCGCAGAGAACGTTTACAAACAAGTAAAAGCAATGTTATAATCATTATCCAATGTGCTGATGTGCTGATTGCCCGCGCCCTACAAGCTGCAGGCATCAGCACATTGGCACATTGGTATATTAACTGACCATCATGAAAACAATAGGAATCTGTTCCGACCATGCAGGCTTCGAATTGAAGGAATATGTTCGCGGCTGGTTGGAAGCCAAAGGCTGGGCTTACAAGGACTTCGGACCTACTCAACCGAGAGTTGCGACTATCCCGACTTTGCACATCCTTTGGCACTGGCCGTTGAAGCCGGAGAGTGCTATCCGGGAATTGCCATCTGCGGAAGCGGTGAAGGTATCAGCATAACGCTGAACAAGCATCAGGGTATCCGCGCAGCCCTCTGCTGGACGGCAGAAATAGCCCATTTGGCACGCCAGCACAATGATGCCAATGTGCTTGTCATGCCAGGGCGATTCATCAGTACCGAAGAAGCGACATGATTATGAGGGAATTCTTCAGTACACCATTCGAAGGCGGACGCCACCAACGAAGAGTGGACAAGATACCGGTACACTTGTAAAGCAATAGAATCACCTTCTTTATGATATCCGCCCGAAGCTCTGACATTCTGATAGAATCGTGAGAAACTTCGGGCTTTTTATTTGCCCCTTTTTCTTATTTTTCACAGTGAAGATGCTCATTGTCTTCAAATAAAAACTATCTTTGTGGTTCGATAACCCGGATATTTTTTAGATATGGAACGACTGAATACCATAAAAGAGCTTATCAACCAGGGAAATGTAGAGCAAGCCATCCAGCAGCTTGACGAAATACTGCAAACAGACTTTCCCGGCAAAGACGAAGCTTACTACCTGCGGGGAAATGCCTATCGGAAACAAGGCAACTGGCAACAAGCACTGAACAACTATCAGTATGCCATCGACCTGAACCCCGAAAGCCCGGCACAACATGCCTATCAAATGGCTATGGACATCCTGAACTTCTACAACAAGGATATGTACAATCAATAAATAAAGAACGTAAATTATGGCAAAAATCAAAGGAGCAATCGTAGTAGACACCGAACGTTGCAAAGGCTGCAACTTGTGTGTGGTAGCGTGTCCGCTCAACGTAATAGCCCTCACCAAGGAGGTGAATGTGAAAGGGTATAACTATGCCCACCAGATATTGGAAGATACTTGTAACGGCTGCGCCTCGTGCGCCACAGTATGTCCGGACGGATGTATCTCAGTATATAAAATAAAAGTAGAATAAATCTGTAAATCAGTAGAATATGGCAGAAGAAGTTGTATTAATGAAAGGAAACGAAGCCATCGCCCACGCAGCCATCCGTTGCGGTGCAGACGGTTACTTCGGATATCCCATTACTCCGCAATCGGAGGTATTGGAAACTCTTGCCGAACTGAAACCCTGGGAGACGACCGGCATGGTGGTTCTTCAGGCAGAAAGTGAAGTGGCAGCTATCAATATGGTGTACGGCGGTGCCGGAAGTGGTAAAATGGTCATGACCTCCTCCTCCAGCCCCGGTGTCAGCCTAAAGCAGGAAGGTATCTCTTATCTGGCAGGTGCCGAGCTGCCTTGCTTGATTGTAAACGTTATGCGCGGCGGTCCCGGTCTGGGAACCATCCAACCGAGCCAGGCCGACTATTTCCAGACAGTAAAAGGAGGCGGCCACGGTGACTATCGTCTGATTGCCCTTGCTCCGGCTTCCGTACAAGAAATGGCAGATTTCGTAGGACTGGCATTCGAACTTGCCTTCAAATACCGTAATCCGGCAATCATCCTTGCCGACGGTGTCATCGGCCAGATGATGGAAAAAGTGGTGCTCCCGGTACAAAAGCCACGCCGCACCGATGCGGAAGTCATCGAACAATGCCCATGGGCCACTACCGGCAGAACCAATGGCCGCAAACCCAACGTCATCACCTCATTGGAACTGAAACCGGAAGAAATGGAAAAGAACAACATCCGTTTCCAGGCCAAATACAAGCAGATAGAAGAGAATGAGGTTCGCTTCGAGGAAATTCATTGCGATGATGCCGACTACCTGATTGTAGCCTTCGGCTCTATGGCACGCATCGGACAGAAAGCAATGGAGCTGGCACGCGAAGAAGGAATCAAGGTAGGTATGCTCCGCCCCATCACGTTGTGGCCGTTCCCGACCAAAGCCATTGCCGCGTATGCCGACAAGGTGAAAGGTATGCTCGTTACAGAATTGAATGCCGGACAGATGGTGGAAGATGTCCGCCTTGCCGTGAACGGTAAAGTGAAAGTGGAACATTTCGGACGCCTCGGCGGCATTGTTCCCGATCCGGATGAGATAGTAGATGCATTGAAAGAAAAACTGATTAAGAAATGAATCCTGATAAAATAAGAAACGTACTGAACATTCTCTTCATGGTACTTGCCTTGGCAGCTATCATTATATATTTTGCTGCAAAAGATGACTTCAAGCTGTTCATCTACGTCTGCGGCGCGGCGATATTCGTCAAGTTGATGGAGTTTTTCATACGGTTCACCAACAGATAGGAGAAGTGATTATGACAAAAGAAGATATTATAAAGCCCGAGAATCTGGTTGCCAAGAAACCGACTCTGATGAACGACAATCCCATGCACTACTGCCCGGGATGCAGTCACGGCGTAGTTCATAAACTCGTAGCCGAAGTTATCGAAGAAATGGGACTGGAAGACAAAGCAATAGGCATCTCCCCGTGGGATGTGCCGTGTTCATCTATAATTATATAGACATCGACTGGCAGGAAGCCGCCCATGGACGTGCGCCCGCACTTGCCACTGCCATCAAGCGCCTTTGGCCAGACCGCCTGGTGTTCACTTACCAAGGAGACGGCGACCTGGCTTGTATCGGTACTGCCGAAACCATCCACGCCTTGAACCGCGGCGAAAACATCACCATCATCTTCATCAACAATGCCATCTATGGTATGACCGGGGGACAAATGGCTCCCACTACCCTTGTAGGCATGAAGACATCGACCAGCCCTTACGGACGTGACGTGCATCTGCACGGCTATCCGCTGAAGATGGCCGATATTGCTGCACAATTGGAAGGAACCGCTTACGTGACACGCCAAAGCGTACAGTCCGTTCCCGCCATCCGCAAAGCGAAAAAGGCTATCCGCAAAGCATTCGAGAACTCTATGGCAGGCAAAGGTTCCAACCTTGTGGAAATCGTTTCCACCTGTAACTCCGGCTGGAAGATGTCTCCTGCGAAATCCAATGAATGGATGGTAGAGAACATGTTCCCCTTCTATCCGCTGGGCGACCTGAAAGATAAATAATCATGCTAAAGACAGAAGAACAATGAAAGAAGAAATCATTATAGCAGGCTTCGGTGGACAAGGTGTATTGTCCATGGGAAAGATTTTGGCATATTCCGGATTGATGGAAGGCAAAGAGGTGACTTGGATGCCGGCTTACGGACCGGAACAACGTGGTGGTACAGCCAACGTAACAGTCATCGTAAGTGACGAGAAAATATCCTCACCCATCTTAAGCAAGTACGATGCCGCCATCATCCTGAACCAGCCGTCACTGGAGAAATTCGAAAGCAAGGTAAAACCCGGAGGCGTACTTATCTACGACGGTTACGGCATCATCAACCCGCCGACGCGTAAGGACATCCACGTTTACCGCATCAACGCCATGGATGCCGCCAATGAAATGAACAACGCCAAGGCATTCAACATGATTGTATTGGGTGGATTATTGAAAATCAAGCCGATGGTTACACTGGACAGTGTACTCAGAGGATTGAAGAAGACACTGCCCGAACGCCACCACCACTTGATACCGATGAACGAAGAAGCTATCAAGAAAGGAATGGAACTTATTCAGGAAATGAAATGAAAGGCTATGTAAAGCCACTCCCCATAAGAGGAGGAACTTTACGCCAGAATAAGAGATAAAGGAAAACGGATAAGCCCTTGTGATATTGATTTATTGCAAGGGCTTATTTCATTTCAAGCCGGAAAAAGTATGGATTCAAGGGCAGAGAACCGGAAGCAGTATAGAACAAAACAGAAAACAAGACAGTTTAAAAGAAGCAAAAAAGGCTGAATTCAGTAAGCAAATAATTTTTTATTGTATCTTTGCGCCTAATTATGAGACGAATTGTACTGACATATATATTTCTGTCCGTTATAGGGATATGGGGGGCTATGGCGCAAAACACCTTAAACCCGATGAACAATCGCGACCGGTTCGGTAACCAGATTGACCCGAATACCCAGCCGGACAATCTGGAAGACAGTACCAATACTGAGATTCAAAGTCTTCCACCCAAGCTTTACATGTGGAAACTAAGTGAGACACTGGGCAACCGTACCATCATACCTGCCGACACAGCCAGCCTCAACTTCCAGAGCACCAATCTGGTGGAAGGAATGTTCGGCCATTACAACTACTTGGGAAATTTAGGCTCTCCACGCCTTTCACGCCTGTTCTTTGAACGGGAAGAAAGCGAGCCGACCATCTTCATGGCTCCCTTCTCCAGTTTTTCACACGTCCCGACCAGGTGCTTTTCACCAACAGCAACGTGCCTTACACCAATCTAACCTACTACAAGGCCGGCAACAAAGTGAACGGTGAAGAACGCTTCAAGTCCTACTTCTCCGTCAACGTCAACAAGCAGTTGGCATTTGGCTTCAACATCGACTATCTGTACGGGCGCGGTTATTACCAGAACCAGTCCACCTCGCACTTCAATGCAGGACTGTTCGGCAGCTATATCGGCGAGAAATACCAGGTACAAGCAGTCTACAACAACTTTTTCCTGAAGATGAACGAGAACGGCGGTATTGCAGACGACCAATACATCACCCGTCCCGAAAACATGTCCGGAGGAAAGAAAGAGTACGAGTCCACCACTATCCCGGTCAAATTGGAACAGAGTTCCAACCGCAACAAGGATTTTTATATCTATCTGACACAGCGCTATCGTCTTGGTTTTACGCGGAGAATACGGAGCACACAAGAAGGCAAACCGGCGGTGTCCGTACCCAAAGCTTCATCCTCCCCGTCCTCTGAATCCGAAATATCCGCTTCGAACAACGACATAGCATTGCCAAACGACAGCATAGCATCAAAATCGGTCAGCACACTTGCAGCTGCCAATGACAGCCTGCCGTCTGTTTCTACCGCAGACAACGACTCACTTTTCGAAGAAGAGTTCGTCCCCGTCACCAGCTTTATCCATACCTTGAAAGTAGAGCGGTCGCGGCACCAATTCCGTTCGGGAAGCGAGCCCGAAGGATTCTTCCCGGAAGACTACAAGCTTTACAAGAATTACAGCAACGACTCCACCACGGCATTCAGTGTAAAGAACGTGTTCGGAATAGCCTTGCTGGAAGGTTTCAACAAATACGCCAAAGCCGGACTTACGGCTTATATCTCCCACAAGTTCAGCCGGTACGACCTGATGAATACGGACACACTTACCGACATGCGCCGCATCCGCTACACCGAGCAGGAAATCTTCCTGGGTGGCGAACTCGCCAAGCGCGAAGGCAAACTGCTGCACTACAACGTAAACGGTGAAGTGGGGTTGGTAGACAAAGCCATCGGGCAGTTCCGCGTCAACGCCAATCTGGACCTGAACTTCCGTCTATGGAAAGATACGGTGAACTTCTACGCCCGCGGTTATGTGAGCAACACGCTTCCTTCCTTCTACATGCGCCATTACCACTCCAACCACTACAACTGGGACAACGACAACATGGACAAGGAATTCCGTACGCGTGTGGAAGGCGAGCTGAACATTTCCCGTTGGGGAACCAATCTCCGTGCCGGCGTAGAGAATATCAAGAACTACACCTACTTCAACCAAAGCGCCCTGCCCGAACAGAACGGAGGCAACATACAAGTGCTGTCCGCCACACTGAAACAAGACTTCCGCCTCGGTGTCTTCCACCTGGACAATGAGGTGACCTGGCAGAAGACGAGCAATGAAACAGTACTTCCATTGCCCCAACTCTCGCTCTACCATAACTTCTATATACTGGCTAAACTCGCCAAGAAGGTGCTGACCGTTCAGTTGGGTGCCGATGTCCGTTACTTCACCAAGTACAACGCACCTGCCTATGCACCCGGCGTCCAGCAGTTCCATCTGCAACCTACGGACGATTTGGTGGAAATAGGCGGTTACCCCATCGTAAACGTATATGCCAACCTGCACTTGAAGCGGACGCGTATCTTTGCCATGATGTATCACGTCAACGCGGGTATGGGAAGCGCCAATTCCTTCCTGGTGCCGCACTACCCCATCAATCCGCGCTTGTTCAAAATTGGCGTCTCATGGAATTTCTATGACTAACAGATGACTGTATGACGAAAAGCAGACTGCTCAAATACGCACTTCTGGGAATTGCAGCGGCTCTCATTGCCCACTATCTCATCAAGAAAGAAGAGAAACCGAAAGGTCATCCGCGCGATTATGCCGAGATAGCTGCCGAAGGCATCATACATGCTTCGACGGAATACAACTCCATCAGCTTCTATGTGGATGATGACACCTTGTCCGGTTTCCACTACGAGCTGATAGAAGCTTTTGCACGCGACCACGGGCTGCAAGCGGCCATATCACCGGAAATGAGCTTCAACAAGCGGCTGGAAGGCCTGGCCGACGGGCAATATGACGTGATTGCCTACGGCATCCTCGCCACCAGTGAGCTGAAAGACTCCTTGCTGCTTACCACCCCTATTGTGCTGAACAAGCAAGTGCTGGTGCAACGCAAGCTTGAGAATATTTCCGACTCGTCATTATTCATCAAAAGCCAACTGGACCTGGCTGGAAAGACACTGCACGTAGTGAAAGGCTCCCCTTCCATACTACGCATCCGCAACCTGGGAAATGAGATAGGCGACACCATCTACGTTGAGGAAATAGAGAAGTACGGTTCCGAACAACTGATTGCCTTGGTAGCCCATGGAGACATCGACTATGCCGTATGCGACGAAAGCATTGCCCGTACCGCAGCCGACAGCATTCCTCAAATAGACATCAATACCGCCATCAGCTTCACGCAATTCTATTCCTGGGGGGTAAGCAAACAGTCCCCTATCCTGCTGGACAGCCTCAACACATGGCTGGATAGTTTCAAAAAGGGAAAAGAATACAAGAAAATCTACAAACGATACTACGGGAAACGAAACTAAGCTGCACTTTTCCATACACGCAGCATATCCCTACTTTTACAACTAGTTATCAATCAGCAGCTTATTACTGCAAAATCCTGCATACATTTTGCAGTGCCACTGCAAAGCCGTTGCAGTGGCACTGCACACCGATATGCAGTACGACTGCAACAGTTATGCAGTGATACTGCAACACGTTTGCAGTCGCACTGCAAATACATGCAGCAAGAATGCAAACAAGATGCAGTCATCAAATACCCATATCGATATTACGGCATACCCGAAGTAAAGAATTAGAGTCCTTCCACCTCCCTTAGCCACATCTCCGACGAAGCATCGCTCGGCATTCTCCAATCACCGCGCGGACTCAGAGAGATACTGCCCACCTTCGGACCATCCGGCAAACAGGAACGCTTGAACTGCTGGTTGAAGAAACGACGGCAGAAAGTCTGCAACCATTTTTTGATGGTTTCTTCATCATACATCCCCTTGAATGTGTGTGCTGCCAGGAAAAATATCTTGGAAGGACGGAAACCGCAGCGCAGGAAGTAATAAAGGAAGAAGTCGTGAAGCTCATACGGCCCCACCAAATCCTCGGTAATCTGCTGGATATTACCGTTCTCATCTGCCGGAATCAGTTCCGGGCTGATGGGAGTATCCACAATATCGAGCAAGGTAGCACGTGAAGCATCGTCCATATCATGCTCTGCCACCCATTTCACCAAGTGCTTCACCAGAGTCTTGGGGACGCTGGCATTCACACCGTACATCGACATGTGATCGCCGTTGTAAGTGGCCCATCCTAAAGCAAGTTCCGAAAGGTCGCCCGTACCGATAACCATTCCCCAGGTCTGGTTGGCAATATCCATCAAGATTTGGGTACGCTCCCGTGCCTGCGCATTCTCGTAAACCACGTCGTGCACATGGACATCATGGTCTATGTCTTTGAAATGCTGTATGCAGGCCTCCTTGATACTGACTTCGCGGACAGTCACACCGAGGGAGTTCATCAGGTCGATGGCATTCGTGTAAGTACGGTCGGTCGTTCCGAATCCCGGCATGGTGACACCGACAATACTGGCGGGACCATCCCAACTTATCGAAAGTCTTTACGCAAACCAGCAGCGCCAGCGTAGAATCCAGTCCACCCGAAATGCCGATAACGGCACTCTTCGCTTTAGTATGCACCAGACGTTGCGCCAGTCCGGACACCTGGATGGAGAATACCTCCTCACAGCGTTCGTCCAACGCTATCCCCTGCGGAACAAATGGATGCGGTTCAAAAGTACGTGTTAGGTTCAAATCCCTGCTGTTGACATACTCCGTAGAGATTCGTACCGGAAGGGCCGAAACACAATTTGCATGGCAAGCCGCGAAGGTCGTATTCACCCGGCGCTCCGTACGCAAGTGTTCCACATCAATTTCACTGATGACCACCTGCCCTTCGAAAGAGAAGCGTTCGTTTGCCGCCAGCAGAGTCCCGTTCTCATAAATCAGTCCGTTGCCGGCAAACACCACATCCGTAGTGGATTCTCCGAAACCGCATGAGCTGAATACATAACCGGCAATGCACCGTGCCGACTGCTGGCTGATAAGCGAGCGCAGATAATTGTGCTTGCCGATACCTTCATTGTCGGCCGAAAGATTGAACAAGATTTCCGCACCTTGCAGTGCCAGCGTGGAACTGGGCGGTATGGGTGCCCACAAATCTTCGCATATCTCCACTCCGAAAGTGGTATCTGCCGTTTCGAACAGCAGGTCTCTCCCCATCGGAATAATCTGCCCGCAAAGGCGCACACTGTTTTCTGCCACATCACATGCGGAAGTAAACCAGCGCTTCTCATAAAACTCCTTATAATTGGGAAGATAAGTCTTCGGGACAACGCCCAGCACTCTCCCCTTCTGAATGACAACCGCCGCATTCAGCAACACACCGTTCAGTGCAACGGGCATGCCCAATATCGAAATGATATCCATCTGGCGCGTATTGTTCAGAATCTGTATCAGCCCCATTTCCGCCTCTTCGAGCAGAAGTTGCTGGGCAAAGAGGGTCGCCACAAGTATATCCGGTAATGCACAACTCCGGAAAAGCAATGATTTGCACACCTTTCCCATCGGCTATAATAATCTCTTTTTCAATCTCTGAGGCATTGAACTTACAGTCAGCCACCTTGACACGGGGCACAGCCGCCGCTACTTTTACATATCCGTAATTCATAAGGATGCTATATTATTTATTCGGTGCAAAGATACGGCAAAATTCTGATTAAGAGAGATAAGGGAAAAACGTTTTATCTATATCGGCACGAGAAACTGACTAAAACCGGGTGCATCCTGCCTTCGCTTTTATGACAAAAATACGGCAACCTACCTACAAGAAAAGGAACATATATAAACAATTTTAATGACCGCAACTAAAAATTTTCCAAAAATCTTTTGGAGAATTATAGGAACTTCCTATCTTTGCAAGTGAATTAAAAATGTAATAATTACAAGTTTGAAACTTTAGATTATATGGATGTAGTAAAACGATTGCAGAATCATAATATCAAGCCTTCAGTACAGCGCATAGCCATCATGAATTACTTGATAGAGCATCGTACGCATCCCACGGTGGATGAAATCTATACGGCACTGTCTCCCTCCATACCGACACTGTCTAAAACAACGGTATACAATACCTTGAAACTACTGAGCGAGCAAGGTGCCGCACAAACCCTGACTATCGACGAGCGTAACACATGTTATGATGCCGATACCAGCCCGCACGGTCATTTCTTGTGCAAGCGTTGCGGAAAGATTTATGACTTGATGTGCAATAACAACATCAAGAAAGTGGCCGACATGGATATGGACGGGCACGATGTGCAGGAAATCCACTACTATTATAAAGGAATCTGTAAACATTGCATAGAAGAAGAACGTTTAAGAACAACAAAGAATAACTAATTCAACTAATTAAAATCTGAGAGAAAATGAAAAAATTTAGATGTACTGTATGCGGTTACGTATACGAAGGAGATGCAGCTCCCGAAAAGTGCCCATTGTGTAAAGCTCCCGCAAGCAAGTTCGTAGAAGTTGAAGAAGCAACAGCTGACGGCCCGCTGGTATTTGCCGACGAACACGTAATCGGCGTAGCCAAAGGTTGCGACGACGAAATGATTAAAGACCTGAACAACCACTTCATGGGCGAATGTACAGAAGTTGGTATGTACTTGGCAATGAGCCGCCAGGCAGACCGTGAAGGCTATCCTGAAGTTGCAGAAGCTTTCAAGCGTTACGCTTGGGAAGAAGCAGAACACGCTGCTAAATTCGCTGAACTGCTGGGCGACTGCGTATGGGACACCAAGACAAACCTCGAAAAGAGAATGAACGCAGAATCAGGTGCATGCGAAGACAAGAAGCGTATCGCTACCCGTGCCAAAGCATTGAACCTCGACGCTATCCATGACACCGTTCACGAAATGGCTAAGGACGAAGCCCGTCACGGTAAAGGTTTCGAAGGTCTGTACAACCGCTATTTCAAGAAATAATCCTATACTTTTATAGTAATGTGAAGAAAAGGGACTGCTAATGTTAGTAAGTCCCTTTTTTATTCCAACTTTTTTCACTTTACAATGTCACGTTTGTATTTCCCATTCGTCTTATCTGTGTAAATGGAACTCAAAGAATTCAAAATAACCGTTCTTCCACTCCGTGCCAAGCTGTTGAACTATGCACGGAAGTTGACCGACGAACCGGAGGATGCAGAAGATGCCGTCCAGGAGGTACTGCTCAAGCTATGGAACAAAAGGCTTGAACTGGAGCAATACCGGAGCATCGAAGCATTTGCCATGACGTTGACGCACAACATCTGTATAGATATGTGGCGCTGCAAACGCAACGACACCCTATCTCTCGACATAGTGCAGGCGGCATCCCCCACCGGAACACCGGAACGGCTGTTGGAAATCAAAGATGAAATCCACCTGATGCACGAAATCATCGACTCGCTGCCCAATCTTCAACGCACCATCATGCGGATGAAGGACATCGAAGGATACGAAACGGACGAAATCGCCGAAATCACGGGATGCGGACCGGAAGCCATCCGCAGCAATCTGTCAAGAGCCCGGAAGAAAGTGAGAGACGTTTACCGTGACTGAACCAATAACAAGAAAAGAAAAGGAAAGGAAGAAATAGCCATGAAAGATAGATGAACTGCTGGATAAATATTTCGAAGGGGAAACTTCCTGCGAAGAAGAGCGTGAACTGCGCCGTTTCTTTACCGAAGAGGAAGTGCCGGAGCACCTGCAAACGTACCGCCCCCTATTCGCTTATCTGAACCGGGAAGCAACTTCAATGGCAGAACCGACAGAGGAAAAATCCGTAACAACAGAATCGGCAAAGGAAGTACCCGCACAGCGGAAGCCTTTCCGTCTCTATCGCACATTCTATGCTGTCAGCGGCATTGCCGCCGGATTGCTCCTGCTTCTCGGGGTAGCTAAGATTATATTTCCGCTTTCCGATGTTCCCGAAAATTATGTCGTCATCGACGGCCAGCGGTATACAGACGAGAAACTGGTGGAAGCCAAAGCACTGGAAGCCCTGCAGAACGCCAGCTTCACGGATGAAGATTTAAGCAACTTACTGTTTCAACACTAATATAACAAGGTTATGAAAACATCTATACTGATTTGCATACGTAGTCTGTGCCTCTTTTCCCTGCTGATTTGCCTGCCAGCCTTTGTACATGCACAAGAGAGACTGCAAATAGCCGACCTATTCAGCAAGTATGGCGAGCAAAAGGACGTGACCAGGGTAGAACTGAACGGCAGTATCCTGAAATCTTACCGCATGACTACCTACAAGAGCCTTGTGTTCAAGAATGTATCCCCCTATCGCCGGGAAATTCAGCAGGCCATTGTACACGACAAGCAAGATAACGCAAAGAAGGCGCAGGAGGTAATGGAAAGCGGTGTGCTGCGTAGCGCTTATTACCAACTGAAAGAGGTGGAACGCAATGGAAAGAAGCTGAACCGCTACATCATTTTCAAGATAGGAAAAGACGTCCATTGGGCACTTTGATTTACATAGAGGGTCTGCTCAGTGAAAAGGAAATGATGGATATGCTTTACAAATCGGAATAACACTAAAAACAATATACGATATGAAAACCAGAATTATGATTTTGGCCTGCCTGCTTGCTGTGCCGGCCGGCCGCATGGCAGCACAACAACAGACTGACCCTGAACAGAAAGCTACAGTACAGACACAAGGCGACTCCATCATCATCCGGAAAGGAAAAGGAGACATGCGCATCAAGGTGTACGAAGAGCAGTTGGAAGACGGAGAAAAGAAAGAAGTACAAATTTATGAAGGAGTCTATCTCGAGAAAGTGGATGCAGACAAGCGCACTTTCCTCGACGCACTGCCATTCATCCCCAAAAAGAGAAGATACAATGCTTACGAACCGCACTGTTCCGGTCTGTATATTGGCTACAGCCGGCTGGCTAACGACTTCCTTTCCTTCGGAGCAAGCGACAAGATGGGACTCGACTTATCCAAGTCATGGGAATTCGGCTTCAACATCCTCTCCGTATATCACAACTTCAAGAAGAACCCGCATTGGGGAATCAACCTGGGAGTCAGCTGGGGATACCGTTCTTTCAATATCGACGGTAACTATGCCTTGCTGAAGGAAAACGGAACCAGCATCTTCACCGCAGGCAACGAAGACACCAGTTACAATAAAAGCCGTCTGCGCCATTTCTTCTTCCGTGTACCCGTATTGATGGAATGGCAGCAAAGAGTGGGAAGAAACAAAGTGTTCTTCAATGCCGGTCCCGAATTTGAGATACGTCACAGCGTGAAGTCATTCTCACACATCAACGGAGGCAAGAAGAAAACCGTAGGCAAAGGTATGTATGTGCAGCCCGTCGGCATAAACCTGCTGGCACAAGCCGGTTATGGTAATATCGGCATTTACCTGCGCTACTCCACATACGGATTATTCCAGAAAGACAAGGGACCGGAAGTATCTCCCTATTCATTTGGCGTGGCATGGTATCTGTAATCCCTCCCCTATAACACAAGACTCCCGAAATGTATTTGTACATTCCGGGGAGTTCTTTTATACCCTAAGGTATTGACAATGAAAGGTTATCTGCAATGAAAATTGTTCTTCTAAAAACGCATGCCCAATGTAAATAGCACTTTACTGCGAGTGTTGGTAACTTCCGTTGTTGGCGGTGTTACCAAGCCATTTATATCATTATAAAACGGATAGAAATCAGATTTATAAGTATCGAATTTATAAGCCAAATCCGCATAAAACGAAGAAAAGCGATAACCGATACCTAAAGTGAAAGTATTCATCGATTTGCTATTGGCAAAATCCGTATCTGTATTTATAGAATTGGAAGGCAATGCCTTAATAGCATCCTTTTTATAGGCTGCAGTACTGTAATTGTAACCGGCACGCAGAGAGAAAGCAGGTATCGGCTTGTATTCTGCTCCTAAACGAAGCGTACTTACCCCCTTCATACAGAGGTCAGCCTCACCCGTTTCCCATGCCATCTCATCACCTTCAGGATATTTGAACTTCATGCTTGAGTAATCCTCATATTCATATTCAGCTCCCAAAGCCAGATTATTACCTACCGTATAGCCTAAACTGGCGTTAAACACCCACGGGGTTTGCAGTTTAAAGTCACGGTCCATGTCTCTACCGCCCAATGCAGAATAAGTATCTACAGTTGTACGAGTAAGACGTTCATTCCCCGCATCATCAGGCAAATACAAATCCGAAGTCAGTAATGCCCCCGTAGTATAAGTCAGTTTGTAATAGATAGGAGTATGCACAGCTAAACCTATACGAAGCGGAGAATCTTCAATCGGCCGGAAAATGGCGCCGAATTTAAAGTCGAAACCCGAACCATGTATACGATTAAAGCTCTCCAAGGAATAACCTTCGTCATCATAAACATGTGTATCTCCTTCCAATGTATAGGCATACTTTTCATCATAAAGGGAATACTTGTTGTAATCCACATCATAAGCACCCAGAGTAACACCAAAGTAAAAACGGTCATTTATATTGAAGGAGATATTGAAATCATATTGGTCAACACCGCCACGCTCACGCGACAAGAAATAAGCATCCGCTTCGGAAGGAATATAAGGAGGATAAGTATTATAGTCCTCACTTTCTATATCCTCAAGAACAAGTGCACCTTGATACCCCATCAGTCCCCAGCCATCCAGCATAATTATGTTGATAAATATCCTTGCGCCCATAGTCCAAATAAGCTCCTTGATCCGGGTAATCATATTGAGGACGATGATAGAACGCATAAGCTGCATCCGTAGCCTGCTGCGCCATACTCCGCACTTGAGATACATATTGATTATCTATGCTTCCCATCAACCCCTGCATCGTCATATTCTTATAGAATGACTTTGATTTGTGGTAATTAAAACCAAAATTCACATACCGCAAAGGAGTATGATTGCCTATCTTCGAAGCTATCACAAAACCGGCATTATCAAAACTCCAGCGGTTCTTGTTCGTTTCAAATTTATTACCTACATAATTGCTTTCTGTACCCGTCATTGAATAGCCAAAGGTAAGCATAGCATCATTGCTACGATAAATACCGATACCGGCAGGATTGGTTCCTATGGTAGAAATATCACCACCCAATGCTCCCATAGCTCCGCCCATTCCGACAAAACGGGCGGTTCCATTCAATTCCTTCTGTGCAATATTCGTTGCATCATATATTGTCTGTGCCCCTGCGCCTACAGCTGTAAACATAGCAAGGGCTATCATGGTTATCTTCTTCATAATTCTTAGTCTTGTTAGATTAAAACATACTTATACTTACCGTCTTCTGGAACCACCGCCGCCACTGGAACGACTGGCACCACCGCCACCACCACTGGAGTAACTGGAACGTGAGCTACTGCCTGAAGAGAAGCTGGAAGAAGAACGGGTGCTACCGGATGAACGTACAGGAGCAGAATATGAACGACTGCTGCTACGATTGTTATCATTAGAATAGCTGCGTGTCGGCGCAGTGCTTGAACCTCTGTTATAAGTCGATGAAGTTCTGCTGCGTGTTGAAGTTCCAACAGAAGAACGTACACCGGAAGAACGACTGCTGCGAACTCCTTCTACACTGCTATTATATGAACTACTACGCGTACTGCTTGGACGGGTGTAAGTGGAACGGCGGGTAGAAGCTGCACTCGAACGATTTACACTTGAGCGAGTTGCAGAAGAACCCGAACGAACTGTAGACGAACTTCTTGTACCCACCACCCGACGGGCTGACGTACCGGTACTGCTACGTCTCACTTGACCGGAAGTAGTACTGCTACGACGTACAGTCTGCCCTCCATTTACAACAGAAGAACGGCGGGAAGTGGAAGACGATACTCTGTTTCCGGCATATGAAGAACGGCTCGGACCATAAGAACGTCTATTGGTATATGCATTTCCCCAATGGCCGCCTCCCCAATGACCACCGCCACCGGGATAATATCCGGGATGATAGTGATGGTGATGATGATGTCCCCACCAGCCACCGCTGTACCAGCCGCCCCAGCCAAAGCTCCAGCTCGGACCGTACCAGCTGTTCCATCCCCAGCCATAGTAAGGATAACCGCCCCAACCATAAGAGTTATAGCGCCAATCCCACCACAAGCGGTTGGTGAATGTAGGGAAAGCATATGCATATAATCCGTCGGTATACACGTTCCAATCCCAGGAATTCAACCATAGACCACATCCCAATATAGCGGGCTGCTGATGCTGATGGCATAACGGGGATTACGGAAACGGATGATACGGGTAGCATACTCGTAATCATCCTGCGAACCTTCAAATTCACCGTTCACCCATTCGCCGTCCAGGCGTCATCTTCTTTTCATTGATGTAAAGGGTATCGTTCTCCATCACGAAATCATTGTCGCGGGAGTCATAACGGCGGTTATATTCGTCCACATCGCGGGTGTTTCCCTTACGGTCTTTTACTACAACAGTAGTGCTTCCCGGCGATGAATAGACAGTGGTCGGTACATTCGACTTTACTACAATCTCTTCTACGGGAGCAGCGACTTTCTTCTCCTGCTTCACCTCTTCTTTTTTCTCTTCCTTATTCTTGGAAGGAGTGTAGTAAAGGTCGTCATCTATACTTTGTGCCACCAGTGTCCATGGGAGGCACAAGGCAAAAAGCGATAAAAAAACAATCTTTTTCATATTAGTTTGGTCTATGGATTTTACGTTTATCTATTTCTTCACGTCACAAAGATAACGCCGGATTTTATCCCATGCAGCAGATTTTCCCCAAAGATTTATAGGGAATTCCCTAAATACCCCGCCTTTTGACGAGGCAAGCGGCACTTCCGCATAAAAAATGAACAAGTTCATTTTATTCTGCCCTCGGTTTACATTACCTTTGCAGTGTGAAAACAAAGATACGCAGAAATAGATTTGTTCTTTAAAATCTTCTTCTGCATTTAACAAACAATCATATTCCGATGAAATATTTAGAATTTACATTCCGCACTGTTCCGTGCACAGAAATAGTCAACGATGTACTTTCCGGAGTCTTGGGTGAAGCTGGCTTTGAAAGTTTTGTTGAGCAGACCGACGGTATCACTGCCTATATACAGAAAGAGCTGTATAACGAATCTCTACTCAAAGAAGCACTTGCAGACTTCCCTCTGCCCGATACACAGATAGAATATAATTTCGTAGAAGCCGAAGACAAAGACTGGAACGAGGAATGGGAGAAGAACTTCTTCCAGCCCATCGTTATCGGAGACCGTTGTGTCATTCACAGCACTTTTCACAACGATGTCCCACAAGCAGAATATGACATCGTCATCAATCCGCAAATGGCATTCGGCACAGGGCACCACGAGACAACAAGCCTCATCATAGGCGAACTGCTGGATAGTGACCTGCAAGGCAAAGCATTGCTCGATATGGGTTGTGGGACTTCCATCCTTGCCATACTGGCACGCATGCGTGGAGCCTCCCCTTGTACAGCTATCGACATAGATGAATGGTGTGTGCGCAACTCCCTCGAAAATATAGAATTGAATGGAGTGGACAATATTGCCGTATCCCAAGGCGATGCCTCCTCTCTGGAAAGCAAAGGTCCTTTTGATATGGTTATCGCCAACATCAACCGCAATATCCTCCTGGCAGATATGAAGCACTACATAGCCCGCATGAATCCCGGAGCGGAATTGTTGATGAGCGGTTTCTACATAGATGACATTCCCGTCATCCGCGAAGAAGCCGAACGCAACGGGCTGCACTTTGTCCACCATCGTGAGAAGAACCGATGGGCAGCGGTGAAATTCCAGAAATAATAAAGGTCTATACTAAGAAGCTAAAGGTCAATATCAGGAAGCTAAAGTTGACCTTTAGCGTTCTATACAAGGAGTTTTCAACGTAAGCTCCAAAAGTTCCTCCATTGTACCATTAAAGACGTTCAAATCCACCTCTTCTTCAATACCGGGCACAGTGCTACATCCGTGTGCTGCCAAAAGTGCCACTTGCCCTCATAACGCACGGAATCTACATAATAATGGGCTATCCAATAAGGATAAGCATTGAAAATGGAATCGCTGAGATAGCGTTTCTTGAATTTATAGGAAGTATAAAGAATAGGCTTTACGCCGTAATGCGCCTCTACCCTATCCAGCCAAGTCTTGACTGCCGTTTTAAGTTCCTGCGGTGACTGCTTGCCGGTAGTCTCCACATCAAGTACGGGAGGCAGGTCTCCCTTTGCCAGCTGCACGGTACGGATAAAGAAATCGGCTTGCTTGCGGGCATCGGTCTTAGGGATAAAATAATGATAGGCACCACGGATAAAACCGTATTTACGCGCCTGGCCGAAGTTCTGCGTAAACGTATCGTCACCATGATCGCCGCCTTCGGTAGCTTTCAGAAAAATAAAGTGAATGGGAAATTGGGCTTCTCTATTATGTGTCAGGAGTTCCCAATCTATCTTTCCCTGATAGTGGGATATGTCTATGCCATGCACCTCATAGTTGCAAGGCATACATACACCGTAACCTTTCTGACCATAACAAGGCTTCCAGCGATAAGCATAAGGACGAATGAAAACCAGTAAAAGCCGGTAGAAAAAACAAGAATGATACAGACCGCCAAAAGATTGCGCAACCATACGGGCATGGTACGCGGCTGCATTTTCTTCTTGCTCCGCGGAGAGGAAGAACGACGGGCGGCAGTAGTTTTACGCCGGATATTTGTGGAGGTCTTGGTTGCCATGAGCAAAGGAAAAGAAAGGGCGGAATGAACCGCCCCTCCGTTTTATTGTCAACTTGTTGATGCATCAACTTATTTAGCCTGCTCCAGCTGCAAAGTCTTCGTAGCCTGGTCGCAAACTTCTGTCGGACCGAAGTACTGGATAGGGCCTGGATAAACGTAGTCTGTTTCCATAGCCCAACGGTCACGCTGAGCAGCGAATGCCTTGAACGGAGCACCGTCCAGCTTCACCAGAGCCTTCTGGATAACCGGCTTCATTTCACCGTGGCGACGTTCCATGTTCATCATCATAGTGATGGGCACACCGCCTGCAATCCATTCTTCGGCAGGAGCAGTAGTGTTGCGTACAGAAGACATGTAACCGGTCTTTCCGTTAGCAATCAATGCAGATGCTGCATAACCCAAAGAGTAGCAGTAGTCAGCATCGAAGTTTGACGGAGCAGCGCAACGTCCTTCGTAACCGAAGAAGTGGTGTTGTGCAGCAAACTTGCCTACGAACTTGCCCTCTTCTTTCCACTGAGCCAGCTTGGTACCCACCATTTCGGACAGCAACTTTTCAGTTTCAATCAGAGATACCTGTACGTTTCCGTGCGGGTCGCGGTCCAGAGACAATTGGCGAGCCACGCCTTCGGGCAAGCTTGCGTAAATGGCAGCATTCTCCGGAGAGAGTTTACGGATGATATAATCGCGTTGGTGAGATTTCTTAATTTGAGCAAACTCTTCTGCATTGGCAGCAAGGAAGTCGTTCAACTCAGCAATCAGACGCTTCATGGCCGGGATGAATTCAACCAATCCTTCGGGGATAAGAACCGTACCGAAGTTGTTGCCCTGGGCTGCACGTTCAGCAACAACCTTGGCAATGCTGGTCACGATGTCGTCCAAAGACATATCCTTAGCTTCAACCTCTTCAGAGATGATACACATATTGGGCTGTACCTGCAATGCACATTCCAAAGCGATATGAGAAGCAGAACGTCCCATCAGCTTGATGAAGTGCCAGTATTTACGGGCAGAGTTACAGTCACGTTGGATGTTGCCGATTACTTCAGAGTAAGTCTTGCAAGCCGTATCGAAACCGAAAGAAGTTTCAATCATATCATTCTTCAAGTCACCGTCGATGGTCTTGGGGCAACCTATTACCTGCACGCCATAATTCTTGGCAGCATAGTATTCAGCCAGTACGCAAGCATTGGTGTTGGAGTCATCGCCACCGATGATTACCAGTGCCTTGATGCCGAGTTCCTTCAGGATTTCATAACCTTTCTCAAACTGTTCTTCCTTTTCCAGCTTGGTACGGCCCGAACCGATGATGTCAAAGCCGCCCGTATTGCGGTATTCATCAATGATGTCAGCAGTCAGTTCCATATAATTATGGTCAACCAAGCCGCCAGGGCCCAGAATAAAGCCATACAATTTGCTGTCTTTGTTCAGCTTCTTGATACCGTCGAAAATACCGGAAATCACATTGTGACCGCCAGGAGCCTGTCCACCGGAAAGGATAACACCCACGTTCATTGCGGGGAAGTTAACCACCTCATCGGTAGTTTCAAACTTAATCAAAGGCATTCCGTACGTGTTGGGGAACAATTTCTTGATTTCTTCCTGGTCAGCAACAGACTGAGTAGCTGCGCCTTCTGCAGCCTTAACAGTTCCTTTCAGCGCTTTCGGAAGTTTGGGCTGATAGGCAGCCCTTGCAATTTGCAATGCACTTTTAGTCATTTCTCTTAATTATTTAAAGGTGTTAGTAAAGTTCCGTTTAAAAGCGTCGCAAATTTCGCTTTTTTTCGTAAGATATGCAAACGAGAGGCCGAAATAATGTATAAAATGACATTTATCGTTTTTTATCCTAAAATAAAAAGGAGAAGAAAGCAATTAACTGATTTATTGTGTTATCTTTGCCGCAAAGTTTGAGTTACGAGTCGTTATCGCATTGTTCTTCTTTTAATATACAACTATTATTAGGCGGTCTCTTCCATAATTATTCTCCATACTCCAATTTAATAATTACAATTAATTAAAATTTCAAATGAACATTTACATTTCAGGTTTAAACTTCAGCACAACAGACGCTGATTTGAGCGATTTATTTTCAGAGTACGGAGAAGTTTCTTCTGCAAGAATCATTACAGACAGAGAAACAAGAAGATCCAGAGGTTTCGGTTTCGTAGAAATGCCGGACGATGCAGCAGGCCAAAAAGCCATTGACGAATTGAACGGTGCTGAATTTGACCACAAACAAATCTCGGTAAACGTGGCACGCCCCCGCGAAGAAAGACCTTCCAATGGCGGCAATCGCGACAGAAGAGGCGGTTACAACTCCAGAAGATATTAATATTCTTAACTACTGACAAGAGCAGGAGGTGTTGTAACAATGCCCCCTGCTTTTTTTATAACTCAATAAATAAAAATACATGGCCAAATCCATCTCCGCAGACAAAGCGTGAAAATGAAAGAAAAG
>ENA-OQJX01000209-OQJX01000209.1-human-gut-metagenome-genome-assembly--contig:-NODE-209-length-37663-cov-4.121244_pt1 | contig 37663 bp, 30 predicted proteins | sample MGYA00242615_ERZ504782 | MGnify/ENA primary metagenome ERZ504782 (study PRJEB26092, sample SAMD00036354) | human gut metagenome | host: Homo sapiens | study: EMG produced TPA metagenomics assembly of... | reverse complement strand
ACAATGATTATACATTGAGAATATTTTCTTTCCCACCGATTGCCTCTTACAATCTCTCTGACCATTTTTTCATATTTCATCTCGATCCCTCTCTTTTCATTCGAATACAATCACTTTCTTTTCGCCTTTTTCACATTCTGATTTTTCTTGATTCTAATGTTTCATTTACAATTGTAATCTGCGTTCCATGAACAGATTCTACTTCTACGCTTTTTACACGGCATCCGCTCCACTCCATGTTTAGAATAAAGCCACTTTTTGTTCGGATTCCACTAACATTTCCATCCGGCATCTCCTGCGGCAAAGCAGGTAAAAGATAAACAACATCCTGGTAGTCCTGTACGATCATTTCCAATATCCCACAGGCTCCTCCAAAATTTCCATCAATCTGAAACGGTGGATGGTTATCCAAAAGATTGTCTAAAGTTGCCTCTGCCAATAATTCTTGAAGATTTTGATATGCTTTTTCCTTCTTCCACAGTCTTGCAAAAAACAGGATAATCCACGCTTTACTCCATCCTGTATGACCTCCGCCATTTTCCAGACGTCGATCCAATGTTTTTTCTGCTGCTTGTGCCAGCTTCGGAGTCTGGTCTTTCCGGATCTGCTGTGCAGGATACAAAGCAAACAACTGTGAAATATGACGGTGTCCCACTTCCAATTCTTCGTAATCCTGATCCCACTCCTGAATCTGACCATATTTTCCAACTTTTAATTTCGGCAGATTTTCTATCCGGTCTTTTACCAGCCTGTTAATGGTTCCTCTTTTTCCAAAATCTCTACCGTTTTCAGATAATTACTGAATAATTCTCTTACAATTTCAATATCCATGGTTGGTCCCATACAAAGACATCCATACTGATTCTTAGCCGTGATGTAAATATTTTCCGGAGAACTAGATGGTCCTGTCACCCACTTTCCATCTGAATTCTGAACCATATAATTCATAAAAAACTGTACACTGTCTTTTAAAATCGGAAAATATTCCTCCAAAAATCCCTTATCTTTTGTATACTGATAATGTTCATATATATGCAGACACAGCCAGGCTCCGCCCATCGGCCATATCGTAGAGCTGGTATGATAATCCTGTGGTGCACAATCCCCCCATATGTCAGTATTGTGATGACAGCAAAATCCCTCTACATGATACATGGATGCCGCCACCTCTTTTCCCCTTGGATGCATACGCTTCAAATGCTCCAGAAGCGGAAGGTGTAATGCCTGCAATCCTGTTTTTTCCGCCATCCAGTAATTCATCTGAATATTGATGTTTATAGTATATTTGCTTCCCCACATGGGTTCAAATTCTTCATTCCAGATTCCCTGCAAATTTGCCGGAAGGCTACCCTCTCTGCTGGAACTGATCAATAGATATCTTGCAAAATCATAATACAGATTCACCAGCCCGATATCATGATGTCCTTCCCGGATTCTTTTTAATCTTTCTGGTGTTGTGAGATTATCCAGATTCATTTCCTGTCTGAAAGTGAGACGACTGGCATTAAAGTATGTTTGATAATCCTGAATATGCTCTCTTTTTCTCTCTGCATACGTGTCCAGAGATAATGAAGCCAGATGCTCTCTGCACCATTGTTTCGGTTCTGCAGATCGAAATGTCGTTCTTCCCGTAAAACAGATCAGAACTTTTCTTGCCTTTTCTACAATAATACGGCTTCCCATCTGATATTGCCTTCCCCCACAGGAACAAACTCGAACTCCCATGGCAAATCCAATTCCTTCCCTTCCTCCGGATGATCCTTCCAGCCAGATGTACTGATTTTCCTCTGCCAGAATCCGATCACAGAAGGATACTCCGCGACCTGATCGATTGTCTTTTCTGGTTGCAGATATCTCAAGGTTAATGTCCTCTCCACTTTCTGCACAAATACTGTACATAGCCACTTTTGCCGGATTTGAGGCAAAAATTCACGATTCCATTTTGTTCTTCCCACACAGTATTCAATCTTTCCAACTGCCTGTTCTAAATTCAATATTCTCTGATATGCTTCCACTTCTGCTGCAGATTCCTTTAAATATGGCAGTCCACTTTCATCCCGAGCCAGTTTTCGCTCTGCTTCCTGATCCATAAAACGAATCCAGATATCTCCTAACGGCTGGTACACCCGCATATTAGGACTTGTAGCATACATACTTTGTTCTGCCAGTTTCTCTGCTTCCTGAACGTTTCCTTCAAATAAACATTCTCTGATTTTTTCAAGATATCTTCCTGCATCAGGATTAATCCGATTTGAAAATCCGCCTGACCATACGGAATCCTCATTCACCTGTATCCGCTCTTTTGCAACATTTCCGAACACCATTGCTCCAAGAAATCCATTCCCAACTGGAAACGCCTGGTTCCATTCTTCCGCCTCTTTTCGGAAATAAATATTTCCCATAGACTCCTCCTTTTTCTTCTCAAATAAAGCTCTATTTGTTACTATCATTATAATAAAAAAACAGAGATTTTTAAAAGTTCGAATTTTGGAAACTTTAAAACCCTCTGTTTTTAACCTCTTTTATTTTGTATTCATACCTTCTGAAGCCCCATATAACTCTTCATAACTGTATAATAGTCGTTCTATGAACACCTGATACAGGATTGGATGATTTTGGACACAGTCTGCATATCGAAACAACACACACTCATCTACTCTTTTATCAACCAACATTTGTTCATTCGATGTAACCAGCACGATTTTGGCTTTCGTCTTATCAAAACTATACTTTGGCGGCCGCCTTCACGATTCTGATATTCAGTGATGTATTTTCCTGAATTCGAAAAAATAAAGATCAATGTCTCCTCATCCGCTGATTCGATATAGTTTTCCTGCTGTCTATCATTCATTGTCGTATACAAAAACTTATGGTAATAATGCATTTTATGCTGCAAATTGATCGCCGCAGATTCTGAATAACTGATTCCAAACGCTGCCAGGTGTTTGTATTCATGCAAATCCACCGCCAGACGTTTTAACTGATCTTCCTCTATTCCAAACAATACAGATCTAATATCTTCTGACAAAATTTTTTCATATTCCCATATGCCATGCCCCCGAATATAATCTGTGATATTACATTTTCCATTGCTATTATAAATTTCCTTCTTCCCCTGCCGTACTGCTTCCAGTTTAAAATCTAAATAATCTTCAAAACCAATGTCTCTGACAAACTTGGAAATCGTTGACTTTGAAACAGCACACATCTTTGCCACATCACTGATCGACATTCTTGGAAGCTCCCATAAATTCCAGATCATCATTTTTGCAATATAAAATTCTGTAGAATCCGGTTTTTTCTCATTCAATGCAGTGATGAGTCTATTATATAAAATGTACATAGTTAATCTCCTTTTTCATATGTACTTCTATTTTAACCGAATTTTTTTCTGTTTAAAATAGCAATCTGCCTTAAATAAGTAAAAAGACATACCATACAGCATGCCTTTCTACTTATTTACATCTTTACAACGTTACAATTTTTCCTTCTTCATCCAGAGATCGTGCCAGTCTTTTGCACCTTCCCACAAGAATACCTGTCCTTTTACAAGACGGTTGTTTCTCTCCAGTGTTGCAATCTTCTGCATTTCTTCTTCGGTCAACGGATCCTCTGTCATCGCTTTCAGGTTACTTACATATTCTGCTTCATGAACAGAGAACGGAATCGGAATCTGTCCTCTCTGATGTGCCCATTTTAAAGCGATCAGCGCCGGATGACAGCCATGTGCCTTTGCAATTTTCTGCATCTCAGGTGTCTGCAGATCTGCTACATCTTCCGGACACATATCTCTCTCCGGTCTCTGTGGAGAACCAAGAGGCATAAATCCGATCGGCTGAATATCATGGGCCATCAGATAATCAAAAATTTCCTGCTGCTGGAAGCAGACATGCATTTCCGATTCACAAGCTGCCGGCTTGATCTCCATCAGCGGCAGTACTGCCTCCATTTTCGGAATTGTCATATTGGAAATTCCAATGTGGCGGATCAGCCTTTTCTCACCAGTTCTTCACACTGTCTGTATGTATTCATAAACTCTTCCACAGAAAATGGCTTCGAATCTGGATTTCTGGAATCCACATCGCATCCCGGTGCGTGATAGTTCGGAAACGGCCAGTGAATAAAGAACATATCAATATAATCACACTGCAGATCCTGAATACTCTTTCTACAGGATTCTTCCACGCGTTCATGCATATCATTCCATACTTTTGTCATAATGAACAAATCTTTTCTTTCTACCACACCTTCTTCGAATGCCGCATGGAATACCTCTCCGATCTGATCTTCGTTTCCATAACATGCCGCACAGTCAAACATACGATATCCACATCGGATGGCGCCTGCCACCGCATTTGATACCTGTTCCGGTGTAAACCGATCGGAACCAAAAGTTCCCATTCCCACACACGGAATTTCTTCTCCGGTATACAACTTTACTTTCGGCACCATTGCCGACTCCATCATTTCTGCCATGTTTTGTCCCTCGCTTTCTTTATTTTAACTTTGTTATTTTTACCTCTTTAAAAATGCGTTCCATATCTTCTTTTACAAAAAATCCGGTTTCTTCTCGAAGTGCAGCTGCAGCTGAAATCGCGCTTGCAAGTCTTAAACTTCCTTCCACGGAAATCTTCTGACTCATTCCGACTGCAAATCCGGCAATCATGGAATCCCCGCATCCCACGGTATTGACTGCATCGATTTTCGGAACCTGCGCCTGATAAATCCCTTCTTCACACACCACAAAGGATCCCTCTGCGCCAAGCGAAACTGCCACGATCTCCACTCCGCCTTCATGAATCTGCTTTGCTGCCTCGATCATTTCCTCCAGACTGTCACAGGACGTGCCTGTCAACATCCGGATCTCATCCAGATTCGGTTTGATCATTGTCGGTTTTGCTTCAATTCCCATGGTAAGCAATGCGCCGCTTGTATCCAGAATCACATTCCGCTTTTCCTCTCTGCAGATTTCCACCAGACGCTGATACGCGCTTCCATCCAGTCCTTTTGGCACACTTCCGGACATTGCTATCACATCTGCCTGTTTTACCAGATTTCGAAATTTCTTTAAGAATCCCTGAAACTGCTCTTCTGTTACTGTAAACCCCGGTTCCAGAAATTCTGTCTGCACACGATTCGTCTCATCCCAGATATTGATACAGGAACGGCTCTCTGCTTCCAGATGGTAAAACTCACTTTGAATTCCGAAAGGCTTTAACGCTCCTCAATATAATTTCCCGCATGGCCTCCTACAAAACCTGTGGCAACTACTTCTTCTCCTGCGATTGCTGCAGGTTTTGAAACATTGAGTCCTTTTCCGCCCGGAGTGTATGCACACTCCTTCACACGGTTTACTTCTCCCAGACGGAAATTTTCTACAACGTAACGTTTATCAATTGCTGCGTTTAATGTCACGGTCAGTATCATCTTACAACTATCTCCCCACTCATTTACGATTCGTTTACAAGTAACACTTTTCCTTTGACCAGTCCCGGCGTCTTGAACATCTGAAATGCCTCCTGTGCCTGACTCATCGGAACTTTTTTGTAGATAAATCCCGGATCGAATTTTAACTGTCCGGTTGCAAAATAATGTGCGGTCAGCTCCCACTCTTTTCCCGGAAACGGTGCACTGTAAGACATCCAGGAACCGGTCAGGTGGAACTCTTTCCGGTTCATATTCTCCCACATTGCCGGTGTGAATGTAAGCTCTGCATGTGGTGTTCCGATAAAGCAGACATTTGCTTTATTGCCCGCAAGTTCAAATGCCATATGCATAGTCGGGATCTGTCCTGCCGTCTCGAACACATAGCCATATCCCTTTTTCCCGGTAAGTGCCATTGCTTCCTGCATATAATTTTCTTTCGTTGTATTGATGACTGCATCTGCACCCAGACGTTTTGCCAGTTCCAGACGCTCCTCGCTGATGTCAAATACCACAACTTTTCTGGAGCCGAAAATCTTTGCCCACTGCATGGTGAACATTCCAATCGTTCCACCGCCTAACACAGCGACATACTGCCCTCCCTGGTACTCGTTCTGTAACAATCCGTGAAGGGCAACTGTAGAAGGCTCGAACATAGCGGCCTGCTCATAGGAGATCGAAGAATCATAGACAACTGCATTTTGTTCCGGAATCACCACATAATCTGCATTGCTTCCCTGTTCTCTGGATCCGATAAAGCTATAATGCTTGCAGAGGGAAAAGTTTCCTTTCTGGCAGTCATCACATTTCATACACGGCTTTAACGGTGCACCGGATACTCTGTCTCCGACTTTTACCTTTGTGACACCTTCTCCGATCTCCACAACATCTCCGGAGAATTCATGTCCAAGTACGATCGGATAAAAGTGTACTCCATTGTGAAGCACTCTCGGAATATCCGAACCGCAGATTCCGGATGCCCGAACCTTAACCTTCACTTCTCCCGGTCCCGGAATCGGCTCTTCATAATCCAGATACTGTACATCTTCATTTGCACAAACTACTGCTGCTTTCATTGTTTCTTTCCTCCTGTCTTTTTCATCAGACTTTTTAATTGTTCATACAGAGCTCTGTATGTCTCATAATTCTTTTCGTGGATTTCCTTATGCTCCACATTCGGCGTATGGACTCTTCCTTTATTGACGGTCTTCTCCACCGCTTCTTCAAAGCTTTCATACATTCCTACTCCGACTCCTGCAAGAAGTGCCGCTCCCAGTGTGGTTGCAGTATCTGATGAGGGGACTTCCATGGTTTTTCCGGTCACATCGGATTTGATCTGTGTCCAGAGGTGTGAATTTGCTGCTCCTCCCATTGCTTTTAACACTTCCACTTTTGCTCCTGCTTCTTCTGCCGCTTCCAGATTGTGCTTCAGTGCATAGGCAGTTCCTTCCATCGCAGCCCGGATCAGATGCCCTTTTTTCTTGCTGAAATCCAATCCGTAGTAAACACCTTTCGCATCCGGATCCCAGATCGGAGAACGTTCTCCGGACATATACGGAAGAAATACAACTCCGTCACTACCCGCCGGAATTACTTTTGCCTCTTCGTTCATCAGATCCAGAGAGCTGACGCCCCTTCGCTTTCCTTCCTCTCGTTCCCAGTCTCCAAATTCCTTTTCCAGCCAGCGCATGACACCGCCGCCTCCTGTAGTTCCCCCCTGAAGCAGCCAGTGTCCCGGCACAACATGGGCTCCGAGGATCAGCCTCTCGTCTGCACAATAATGATCCATGCAGATACTCATCCCCCTGCCTGCCCGCCTTGCTCCTGTGTCTCTCCATCGTGAAGTACACCGACTCCCAGTGCTGCGCAGGCTGCATCCAGACCGCCTGCCACAACCGGGATTCCCACGCAAAGTCCACTTTCTTTGGCCGCTTCTTCTGTCACGGTTCCGATCACAGCATGGCATGGATAGATTTCAGGAAGCAGATCCTTTGAAAATCCGAGCTCCTCACACATTGCAAAATCCCAAGTCATTTCCTGCATATTAAAGCAATGCAAACCATAGCCCTGAGAAACATCCTGTGTCATTTTTCCAGTCAGCTTAAATGCAATATAGCTGTTTGACTGTAAGATCTTTGCTGTTTTTGCATATACTTCCGGAAGATTTCTCTGATACCAGACAATCTTAGGCGTTGTATACGATGGCTGCAGGGAGTTTCCACACAGCTTGAAAATCCGATCTTTTCCGATTCTCTCATTCAATTCATCACAGATGTCCTGCGCTCTTGTGTCCATCCAGATCGGTGTATTTGTCAGAACGTTTCCGTTTTCATCCACTGCGATGGCTGACCAGCTCTGCCCGTCAATTCCGATTCCCGCAATCTCATCCGGTGAAATCTCAGCTTTTTGTAACATTTCCGGAAGTACCTGGCAGATTGTATTCCACCAGTCCTCCGGATTTTGCTCTGCCCATCCGGGCTTTGGATAATACACCGGATACGTTCCGCTCTGCGCGGCCAGGACTTCTCCTGCTTTATTAAATACAGCGATTTTACATCCGCTTGTTCCAATATCAATTCCTATTAAATACGTCTTCATGTTCTCCTCCAAAACATTCCGAAACGTTTCGGTTTTCGGGATAAAGAAATCGTACACCTTGTCATACAGACAAAATGTGTACGGATTTTCCTTCTACAAAACTGGTCTTTAACTTCATTTCTTTCGGAGGCATCTCCCGGGTTGGATTGTCCAGTCTGTCCAATATCAGTTCTGCTACATTTCTGCCGATTTCTTTTGTCGGCTGTGTCACAATACTTAGCTTTGGATTGCTGGCTTTCGCAAACTCGATATTATCAAATCCTATCACTGACAGATCTTCCGGAATCCGGATTCCAATCTCATTGCTTTCGATCATGGCTCCAACCGTCATCTCATAATTTGATACAAAAACTGCTGTCATCTGCGGATTCTGTTTTGCAAGCTCCTTCATCGCCCTGGCACCGCCTGCGATCGTATAATCTCCATGCACAACCAATGAATCCTGTACTTCGATTCCTGCCTTTTTGAACGCCTCTTCATATCCAAGATATCGCTCTCTTGCTGTAAATACATGCTCCGGTCCTGCAATCATTCCGATCTTTCGATGACCTGCCAGAAAAAGTCTCTCTACTGCCGCCTGCGCAGCTCCCCGGTTGTCCACAAGTACACTGTCACATGGAACATCTTCCAGATTACGATCGATCAGCACAACTGGTTTTCCCACATGTAAAAATCTCTCCAGATGCTTTCCTGATTTGCCGGACGGCATCAAGATCAGTCCGTCCACCCTGCGTCGAAACAAAAACTCTACCGCTTCCGCTTCCCGTGCCGCATCTGTTCTACAGTCACAGATCATCGTTGCATATCCATGATTTCGAAGCACATCTTCCACTTCTGTAATAATCTCTGCACAGAAAATGTTGTTCAGCTCCGGAATGATAATCCCAATCGTCTTTGTCCGGTTTGTCTTTAAACCTCTCGCTACCTCGTTTACCTCGAAATCCAATTCGTCAATTGCCGCCTCAATTTTGATCCGGTTTTTCTCCCGGACATTTCCCCCATTTAAATAAGAAGAAATCGTTGCCAGTCCCAGTCCTGTCACTCTCGCGATGTCTTTCATCGTCGCTCCCATTGATGCTTTCCGCCTTCCTTACTACATCTATGTGGAACTACTGTACCTTTCCTGTACATCCACACATCTTCATTCGCAGTATGGTCTGTTCTTTTACGGCTTTCATTGCTGCAATTCCCAGTTTTTTCGGATCAAAGGTCTCCGGATTCTCTTTCAGCAACTGTTTTTCAGCATCTGTGTATGCTACACGCAATTCTGTCGCAAAATTCACTTTACACATCCCGCGCTGTACACATTCTACCACATCTTCTTCGCTGAGTCCACTTGCACCGTGAAGTACCAGTGGTACAGAAACAACCTTTTTACAATCTGAAACCCTTTCTTTATCCAACACTGGAGTTCCCGCATAAAATCCATGAGCTGTACCGATCGCGATCGCCAGAGAAGAAACACCCGTTCTTTCCACAAATTCTTTTGCCTCTTCAGGATCTGTATTATGATCCGCTTCTGCCTCCAGATCATCTTCTTTCCCGCCTACTTTTCCAAGCTCCGCTTCCACCGGAACTCCATAGGCATTGGCTACCTCAACCACTTTTTTTGTCAGTGCCACATTTTCTTCAAATGTTTCATGGGATCCATCGATCATCACAGAAGTATATCCGGCTTTCATCGCCTGTACAGCCAGCTCAAAGCTGTTGCCGTGATCCAGATGAAGACAGACCGGAATATCGGTCTTAGAAGCCTCTGCTTTTACAATTGCTGCAAATGTTTCCAAAGATCCATACTTGACCGTAGATGGAGTAGTCTGCAGCATAACCGGCGAGCGCATCTCTTCTGCCGCCGCGATCACAGCTTTTGCCATCTCCATATTTTCTACATTGAATGCTCCCACTGCATACCCACCTTTTTGTGCGTCTGAAAGCATTTTTTCCGACGTTACTAATGGCATATCTCTTTCCTCCTTTTCTTTAACCGAAACGTTTCGGTTTTGTGAGATAATAGTACTATACAAAAAGAATATTGTCAATCTCTTCTGTAAGGAAAACTGAAAAACCGGGACAGAAAAATCTGTCCCGGCGTATATTGGCAACAAAATAGTCGATTATGGCTTATTTATTTATATTCTTCCAAAAGTGCTTAGCGCTGTACACGTCCGGAAGCATCTCCTCCTGCCAGTTTGGCAACTTCATCCATAGAAACCATGTTGAAGTCACCTTCGATGGAGTGTTTCAGGCAGGATGCTGCTACTGCAAATTCAATGGTAGCCTGTGAATCATATCCGCTCAGTGTTGCAGCGATCAATCCGCCGCCGAAGCTATCTCCGCCACCTACACGGTCTACGATATGCATCTTATATTTTTTACTGAAGAAATAGTCTGTTCCGTCATATAACATAGCAGACCAGTTATTGTCATTTGCTGAAATAGATTCACGAAGTGTAATTGCAACTTTCTCAAATCCGAAACGGTCAGCAAGCTGTTTTGCTACATCTTTATATCCTTCGTGATTTACTTCTCCTGCAGTTACATCTGTGTTTGCTGCATGAATACCGAATACATCTGCTGCATCTTCTTCGTTTGCAATACATACATCCACATATTTGCAAAGTTCACCCATTACTTCTCCTGCTTTTGCTTTGCTCCACAGTTTATTTCTGTAGTTTAAGTCACAGGAAATCTTCACATTCATCTCTTTGGCTGCTTTACAAGCTTCCAGACAGATTTCTGCTACATTGTCATTGAGTGCTGGTGTGATTCCTGTAAAGTGGAACCATTCTGCTCCTTCAAAGATTTCTTTCCAGTTGAAATCTTCTTTGGATGCTGTATAGATAGAAGAACCTGCACGGTCATAAATTACTTTAGATGGTCTCTGAGAAGCACCTTTCTCCAGGAAGTAGATACCTACTCTGTCTCCTCCACGTGCGATCTTGGATGTATCCACACCGTATTTTCTCAAAGAATTTACTGCTGCCTGTCCGATCTCATGTGTCGGAAGTTTTGTTACGAAAGAAGCATCAAATCCATAGTTTGCCAGAGAAACTGCTACGTTTGCTTCTCCACCGCCGTATGTTGCTCCAAATGTATCTGCCTGCACAAAACGATAATATCCTTCTGGTGCAAGTCTTAACATAATTTCTCCAAATGTAACTACTTTTTTACTCATTATTATTCTCCTTTAATAATTTTTTATTTCTGTACAAGATGTACTGCAAATCCGGCAACTTCTTCTTTTAAGTAAATTGCTGTAAGTTTTCCGTCTTTGTATTTTGCACTGTCCATATTGAACTCTACGCCCTGAGACTCCAGATAATTTACTGCACGATCTACGCTGTTTGTTCCTACTGCAATGTGTCCTTTTGCTCCAAGGTATGGGCTCTTCATTGCTTCTACAGCACTTCCTGCAAATACAGAACTGTTTCCGCTCTTCTTCTCAAATCCGAATAAAGAAGCGAATGTTCCTGCTGTTTTCTCAGCCTCTTCTTCATTTTCACAGTTGATTCCGATGTGCTTCAGTTCAAATCCGAGCATTGTCATCACTGCTTCTCTTGTGAGCTCTGTAATCTTGTCGAACTCTCCTGCCTCTACCAGATCTCCTTTTACCATCCAGCTTCCGCCGCATGCCAGGATCTTAGGAAATGCAAGATAGCTGTTGATATTCTTTGCATTGATTCCGCCTGTAGGCATGAATTTCATGTTTGTGTAAGGTGCTGCCATGGACTTGATCATATTCAGTCCGCCGGCTGCTTCTGCAGGGAAGAATTTCACAACTTCCAATCCAAGCTCGATTGCCTGCTCTACATCACTTGGATTTGCTGTTCCCGGTGTCACCGGAACTCCTTTTTCAATACAGTATTTTACAACCTTTGGATTTAATCCTGGACTTACGATGAATTTTGCTCCTGCTGCAACTGCACGGTCTACCTGCTCTGTTGTCAGAACAGTACCTGCCCCTACCAGCATCTGTGGGAACTGCTCTGCCATAATGCGGATAGACTCTTCTGCTGCTTCTGTACGGAATGTCACTTCTGCACATGGAAGTCCGCCGTCACAGAGTGCCTTTGCCAAAGGTGCTGCGTCTTTCGCATCATTTAATACAACAACCGGAACAATCCCGATTTTCTGAATCTTTTCTAATACTTCGTTCATGGTCATTCTCCTTATCACTGAATCACGTTGTTTGTTTCACATTATGGAACTGCGTTTCGTAATATGAACTCTTTAATTTTGATTATACTCAGTTTCTCTCGATTGTCAAGGTATTCTTCACATTTTTTTACTTTGTTATTTTCTTATTTACTCTTCTTCCCAAACCGTGCTACAATAAGCACTGAATGATATACAGCGCTCTTTTGAGCTCTGACTTTACAGGAGTGAATTTTATGGAAGAAAAAAACCCAATCCAGGTATCGGAACGTATTTTCCATACCATAGAATGTCTTGCCCGCACCGGTCCGATCGGACTTCTGGAACTGAGCAAGGAATTAAATCTCAATAAAAGTACCGTCCACCGTATCTTAAACTCCCTGATCTGTATGGAATATGCAAAGCAGGATGCGGAGACACTGAAATACAGTCTGACATTTAAATTCTGTGGAATCGCCAACCAGATTCTGGCCCAGAATAATATCATCGATCTGATCCGCCCTTACATTAAAGAACTTGCAGAACAGACCAATGAAACGGTCCACCTGGTCCAACTGGATGGTCTGAATGCAGTATATATTGATAAAGTAGAGGCTTCCCACAATTCCGTGCGGTTAATCTCTATGGTCGGAAAATCAATTCCTTTGTACTGCTCCGGAGTTGGAAAAGCGCTGCTGGCTGACATGTCGGATGAAAAGATTCAGAAGATCTGGGATCGCAGCGAAATCAAAAAACTGACCGACTATACTGTCATTGATTTCCCGGAATTCCAGAAACTGATCGCAGAAGTGCGGACGAACGGTTATGCCATGGACAATGAAGAAAATGAACTTGGGGTTCGATGTATTGCAGTATCTTTAAAAGGCTTCACCGAAAACCAGCTTATGCCATCAGTGTATCTGCACCAAAAGACCGAATGGACGATGCCCGGGTAGAACAGTTTACACATCTGATTCTGGATGCAAAACAGCGCATTCAGAATGAACTGGGAAATTAAATCTGACTCTAAACTTAAAAAAATGAGGAAAGCATTGATCTTTCCTCATTTTTCTTTTTATTTATACCTCAAATCCGAAATATCTTACTGCATTGTTATAGGAAATATCCTGCACAATTCTTCCAAGAATCTCTTCATCTGCCGGATACTCTCCGTTTTCTACCCATCCGCCGATGAGATTGCAGAGGATCCGTCTGAAATACTCATGTCTTGTATAAGACAAAAAGCTTCTGGAATCTGTCAGCATTCCTACAAAATTACTGAGAAGTCCCAGATTTGCAAGGGACGTCATCTGGTCGATCATGCCCTGCTTGTGGTCATTGAACCACCATGCGCTTCCCTGCTGGATCTTTCCTGCGACACCGGCATCCTGGAAACATCCGATGATCGTTCCGATGGCTGCATTGTCGTTTGGATTCAGACTGTACAGAATCGTCTTTGGCAGCTCGTCTGTCACATTCAGTGCATTGAGCAGATCTGCCAGCTGTGCAGATGGCGTATAAGTGTCAATACAGTCAAATCCCGTATCCGGTCCAAGCTTGCGGAAACGTTTTACGTCATTGTCACGTTTACATCCGTAATGAAGCTGCATTGCCCATCCCAGACGATGATATTCTCTTCCTGCATAAAGCATAAATGCAGTCTTATATTTTAATTCTTCTTCTTTGCTGATCGGCTCTCCTGCCATTCCTTTTTCAAAAATGGCTTCGATTTCTTCCTCGGAAGCAGGCACATACATGGCATAGTCCAGTCCATGATCCGATGCGCGGCATCCCATCTCATCAAAGAATTCCATCCGTTTTGTCAGAGCATCTTTCATATCTGCAAAAGAATGAATCTCCATGCCTGCTGCCTCGCCCAGTTTTTTGAGGTATGCGGCAAATCCCGGCTTTTCAATCTTCATTGCCAGATCCGGTCTCCATGCAGGAAGTACCTGCACTTCAAAAGAATCATCCTCTTTTAACTGTTTGTGCCATCTTAAGTCATCCGCCGGATCATCTGTTGTACAGATCAATGTCACGTTGGACTGGCGGATCAGATTTCTTGCACTCATCTGCGGGCTTTGCAGTTTTTCATTGCAAAGATTCCATACTTCTTCTGCTGTCTTCGCGTTTAATGCGCCATGATATCCGAAATAGCGCTGAAGCTCCAGATGACTCCAGTGATACAGCGGGTTTCCGATCGCGCGCTCCAGTGTCTCTGCCCATTTCTGGAATTTCTCCCGATCAGACGCATCTCCTGTAATATAGCGCTCTTCGATTCCATTAGAACGCATCTGACGCCATTTGTAATGGTCACCTCCCAGCCATACCTGGGTAATATTTTCAAACTGTCTGTCCTCTGCGATTTCCTGCGGACTGATATGACAATGGTAATCTAAAACCGGCATCTTCGCTGCATAATCATGATACAGCATCTTCGCAGTTTCCGTCTCCAGAAGGAAATCCTGATCCATAAATGCTTTCATACTGCTTCCTCCTACACGTATTTTTTGAGTGTTTCGCGAACAGCTCCCGGTGCTTTTGTCATTTCTTTCAAGTATCCACATACAAGTTCGGCAAGTCCTGCTTCATATAAATCCACACCGAAAATCTGTTTCATCTTCAGTACTTCTGATACTGCACTTTCTACATCCTGTCCCTCTTCCAGCTTCAGGTCTGCAACATATGGGCAAACGGTTGTAAGCAGCGGATCCGGACTTAAATCAAATGCTTTTCCGCTGTCATCTACGCCCATCAGATAACGCAGCCATCCCGCAAATACAAGCGGAATCAACTTCAGGTCTTTGACATCCAGTTCATCGGATGCTGCATATGCTTTGATCGTCTCTCCAAAACGGATCGCCAGTTTCTGGGAAGTGTCTGTTGCAATACGCTGTGGGGTATCCGGCATAAATGGGTTCGGTACACGAACCTGAAGTACCGTATCGATAAACTCTTTCGGATCCAGTACTCCCGGATTGACTACAACCGGAAGACCTTCTTTGTATCCGATCGTCTCTACTAATTTTTTGAGTTCCTCATCTTTCATTTCATCCGAGATTTTTTCATATCCAAGTAGACATCCGAATACTGCCAGCGCTGTATGCAGAGGATTTAAGCAGGTGCAGACTTTCATCTTCTCCACTTTGTCTACTGTCTCACGCTCTGTAAACATCAGACCGCCTTTTTCCAGTTCTGGTCTTCCGTTCGGGAACGCATCTTCGATCACAAGGTATTCGCATTCTTCTGCATTTACAAATGGCGCCACATACGTATTCTTGGATGTGATCACCGGATCCAGCTCTTCAATTCCATCCTTTTTCAGAAGTTCTTCTACTGAAGCATCCGGACGTGGTGTGATCTTGTCGATCATGGTCCATGGGAATGTCACTTTTTCTTTACAGTTTACATATGCTCTGAATCCTGCATCTGTAAGTTTGTTCTCTTCCCATTTCTCTGCAAATGTATTGATCGCTGCATACAGTTTATCTCCGTTGTGGGAACAGTTGTCCATGCTGACCATTGCCACCGGCTTTTCTCCTGCCTGATATCTCGCATAAAGGAGCGCTGCTACTTTTCCGATGTAACTCTTCGGAGCTTCTGGTCCGCTTACAAAGTCTGCCTCTACATCAGAAAGCAGTTCTCCTTTTCCGTTTACAAGGCTGTATCCCTTTTCTGTAATCGTAAATGTCACCATCTGCAGAGAGTCTTTTGCAAAGATCTCTTTCAGACGTGCAAAATCAGATGCATTTTCTGTGTTGACAGTCAAAGACTCTACCACACTTCCGACTACTGTTTTCTCAATGTTTCCATCTGCTTTGAGTGTCACAAGAATTGTGTAATCATCATGAGGATGGTTCATTTTTTCCACGATCTCATAGTCAAATCCCTCTGCAACGATCAGACCGCGATCCAGAATGCCGTCATTCAACAGGTTCTGTACTACATTTGCCTGAAATGCACGGAAAATATTTCCCGCACCGAAATGAATCCAGAACGGATTTTCTTTTGTCGCTTCTGTCACTTTTTCTCTGTCAAATTTTGGAAGGCGTATCCCGCCTCTTCCCATTTTGCTCTGTCTTTCAGTCCTTCTGCACTTAATCTCATGATTATCTGGCTCCTTTCTCGATTGCTTCCCACAGGCCGTTTAAGTAAGTTGCCCCCAGTGCACGGTCATAAAGTCCATATCCCGGCATTGCCACTTCATCCCAGATCATACGTCCGTGATCCGGCGGATCGGTCCGTCAAATCCGATTTCGTAAAGAGCCTTCATGATCTCATACATATCAAATGTTCCGTCGGAAGACAGATGTGCTGCCTCTTCGAAGTCTGTCGGAGAGTTGAATTTCAGGTTACGCACGTGTGCAAAATGGATTCTTCCTTTCAGGGAACGAATCATATCCGGAAGATCGTTCTCCAGATTTGTTCCGTAAGAACCTGAACAGAATGTCACACCATTGTGCGGGTTGTCTACCATTTCCATCATACGGAGAATGTTCTTCTTGTTGATGATGATACGAGGCAGTCCGAATACGCTCCATGCCGGATCATCCGGATGAATTGCCATGTTGATGTCATATTTGTCACAAACCGGCATAATTCTCTCCAGGAAATATTTCAGGTTTTCAAACAGTTTCTCATCATCGATCTCTTTGTACATCTCAAACAGTTCTTTGACATGCTCCATTCTTTCCGGCTCCCATCCCGGCATCACCGTTCCGTTCATGTCACCTGCGATAGAATCAAACATTTTTTCCGGATCCAGTGCATCTACTGCTTCCTGTGTATAGGCAAGTACAGTAGAACCATCCGGACGCATTCTTGCCAGCTCTGTTCTTGTCCAGTCAAATACAGGCATGAAATTATAGCATACCAGGTGAATATCTTCTTTTCCCAGATTTTCCAGTGTTTCGATGTAGTTGTCGATGTACTGGTCTCTCTCCGGTGCTCCTGTTTTGATCGCATCGTGCACATTTACACTCTCGATACCTGCTACACGCAGTCCGGCTGCCTCTACTTCTTCTTTCATTGCACGAATACGTTCGCGGCTCCACACTTCTCCCGGTGCTGTATCATACAGTGTTGTGATCACTCCTGTTACTCCCGGAATCTGGCGAATCTGCTTCAGAGTCACTGTGTCAAATTTAGCTCCATACCATCTGAGTGTCATTTCCATAGTTATCATACCTTCCTTTTCTGAAATCGTGTTGTTACATTCATTATAAAAAATACTGTCTAAAATACCATTGACTTAGTTGTTGTATACATTGCAAATCTTGTTGTTTCATGCTACTCTAAAAAAAGAAATTCATGTGCTGCAAAAATCAGCACATACTTTTAAAGGAGTTTTTATGAAAAAAATCTGCAGACAGCATTTATTACAAGACAGCATATGCTGTCACGAGATTTCGAACTTTACTATTATAATGACCACAATCTGTCCAAAGTAGACCTGCATTCCCACAATTATTATGAATTTTATTTTTTTATGGAAGGTGATGTCAGCATTCAGATCGGAACCGAAGTTTACCCGATCCATTTCGGAGATATCATGCTGGTCCCGCCACATATCCCACATCGCCCGATCATTCACAGCACGGCCTCTCCCTACCGGCGTTTTGTGTTCTGGATCAGTCAGGAATACTGCAACCATCTGCTGCAGATTTCCAAAGATTACGCTTATTTAATGCAGCATGTGCAGGTCAGTCAGAATTACTTTTTTCCAACAGACAGGATCACATTCAATGCTATCCAGTCAAAGCTGCTGCGTCTGATCGAAGAAGTGCGTTCTGACCGTTTTGGACGGGATGCCCAGATTCCGCTTTACGTCAATGATCTGCTTTTATATCTGAACCGTCTCGTCTACGAACGGCTTCATCCACAAAAAAGCCGGACCGAGGAATCCCTGTATCAGAATGTTGCTGCATACATTGAGGAACATCTTGACGAAGATCTCTCCCTTGAAAAGCTTGCCGGAGAATTTTTTGTCAGCAAATACCACATTGCCCATGTATTCAAGGATAATCTGGGATTGTCGATTCACCAGTACATTACAAAAAAACGGCTTGCCCTTTGCAGGGAAGCCATTCTCGGACAAATGAGTATCACCGAAGCTATCAGACCTTCGGCTTCGGTGACTACTCCAGTTTTTACCGGGCATTCAAAAAAGAATACGGGATTTCTCCCAAAGATTTCCGAGACATGCAAAAAGATCTGCTCGTGTGATCAGTCTAAATGGAAGACTTCATGGAGATCTGTACACACCGGGCTGTTGTCCGGGTTCGTCTCCATGATATCAGCCATAAAATCCCACCATTTGCGATTGATTGCTGTATCTGCGCTCTCGTCCCATTTTTTCAAATCCTCAACTTCAATATATCCATACAGAACATTGGTTTCACGATCCAGAAAAATCGTATAATTGCGTCCGCCGTACTCGTGGATCATCTCTTTCATTTCCGGCCAGAGTTCATTATGACGTTTTTCATACTCCTCTGCCATATCCGGATATAACTTCATCTTAAATCCTTTTCTTACCATGCTGTGCTCCTCCTGTATTCATATGATTGTGTTTACTATAGCACAATTATATTTGAAAAAGTTGAGTAAAATTGCGGTTTTTATGGGATTTCGGATGGTTCTTGCGGTGTTGTTCAAGCATCTTTAAGGCTTCTGCAAAAAATATGGGAAGATGCCCATCCTAAAACAGGCATCTTCCCTTGTTAAACGTCTTTACTCCAATTATCTGCTCATTATTTTTTCTTTCTTCTGATAATCACTACTGCGCCAACAGCTGCTACTGCTGCCACCAGAAGTACTGCCCACATGATCACATTGGCATTGTCTCCTGTCTGCACACTCTGAGAGTGTGAACCGGATGTACTTCCATTGTTATGACTTCCGCCGTTGCTGCTTCCACCATTGTTTCCTGTATTGTTATTTCCGCCGTTATTGCTTCCGCCATTGTTATTGTTTCCACTGTTGTTGTCATTTCCGCCGTTGTTATCATTTCCGTTGTTATCGTCGTCCGGATCTGCTTTTTCTCCTCTTACCAGAACCTTCACATCAGCTTTGGCTGTTGCTTCGTTTGTATCCGTTACCTGAATGGTCACGATCACATCCGTATCGTTTTCCGGTGTTGTTACCTTTCCATCCAGTCCGATGATTCCTTCCGGATTCACTGCCACGATCTCGATCTTACTTCCTTCCGGAACTTCCGGCAGAACCAGTCTTTCTGTTCCTGCTTTCACTTCTGATGGAATCTTATTGTTTGCCAGGATGTCGTTTAAGATTTCCTGTGCACCCGGAACGTGCGTTTCTTCTGTCAGTTTTGCCTGCACCAGCATCCGTGCATTTCCTTCGTCTTCTCCGACATCACCTGCTGTGAAATAATATTCCAGTGCAGAAGCCGGTCCTGTATAGAATACTTTTCCGCTCTCTTTGTCAAATGAAGCAATCTGACTGTTTTCTCCCATCAGAACTTCCGTTCTCTGCAGCTGTTGAGGTGTCAGTACCTCATTTAAATCTGTCCAGTACTTTTCACCGTCATATTTCCGTTTTAACTCGATCGTCTGCGGAGATAACTGTAAATCCAGAGCCTTTCCTGACTCTGTCCATGCCAGATGATTCTCTGCACAATACAATGTTTTCAGGTTTGAAACATCTCCAAACTGCAGCAGTGACAGGTTATTTCCGTTTCCATAAACACTTTCCGGCGCAGCACTGTCCATCTTAAGACTGGTAAGCTGGTTGTTGTTAAAATTTAAGTATGCAATATTTTCTTCTGCCCCGATCAGATTTGTGATCTGGTTGTTTTCCACACTGACCTGTTTTGCTGTTCCGAAACGGAACTCTCCGGATAACTGATTATTTCCTGCAAGAACCGTTTTTAATGCAGTTGCTTCATCCACGATCAGTTCTGTCAGACTGTTATTTGCTGCGTTAAATTCCTCCAATGCTCCCAGACCTGAGAGTGAGATCTGCTGCAGGTTGTTATTCTGACAATGAAGTGTTTTTAAATTTCCAAGTCCTTCTACGAGAAGGCTTTCCATTCCATTACTGTCTGCCTGAAGCACTTCAAGAGCCGCTGCCGGTCTTGCATCCAGTGTATGCAGCTGATTTCCATAACAGCTTAATGCACGCAGTGAAGTCAGGCCTGTCAGATCCAGATCTGTAAGATGATTATTTTCAATCCGTACTTCTTCCAGACTTCCAAGTCCTGTCACATGAAGCTCTGAAAATGTACTATTTTGAGCATACAGCTTTTTCAGACTGCTGCATCCTGTCACATCCAGCACGGAAGCCGGATTTCCGTTTACTTTCAAAATCTGCAGAGATGACAGATCTTTTACCGGTGTAAAATCCCCAATCGCATTTTGGCTGACATCCACGCGCTGCAAATTTCGGAAATTCTCCACACCTTTTAAATCGGTAATTCCTGCATTCGGCATTGCCAGTTCTTCCACTTCCATGCACTCTGCTTCCGACAGGCTTCCATTTCCATCTTTGTCACAGGTTCCTGCAAATGTCAGTATCACCTGATCCGGAAACTGTTCTGCAGAAAGTTCAATTTCTCCACCGGTGCTGCTTCCGTCACTTCTTCATTCTCTGGTTCTGTCTCCGGCTGTTCAGGAGTTTCCGGTATCTGAGGTGTCTCATTTTCCGGTGTCTTATCCTCTGTTTCTTCTATTGTTTCTACAGCCTGTGCTTTGATCGTATACAAATCGCTGCTCATCGTTCCTAAAATCATTCCGGACATCAGCAGGTACGCAGTTAATTTCTTTATTTTCATCTTTTTCCCTCCTACTATCTACTGTGCCATAGTGACGAATTCTACTGTTTCTGAACGGAGAGATTCAATTCCTCTCTCATTTACTGCAGTTACATAAACCTGATATGTAGTAAGCGGGGTCAGCTCCTGAATCGTCTGATTCATTTCTTTTCCTTCCCATACCATCTTACCATTTGCATACACACGGTATGTACATCCCGGTTCTTCCGCAGCCCAGCTGATATTTGCAGAAGACGAAGATTTGCTGTCAATTCTCACGTCGCTTGGAGCTTTCGGTGTTTCCCAGTTGTCCTGACTCTGCGCTCCGATCAGGTAATACCAGGAACCTGTTCCATACTCTACCCCATCTTTTCTTGCTGCTGCCCGCAGAATTGTATTTTTCTCGACTGTAATCGGTCCTTCATATTTTTTAGCGGACTCAGAAACTTCTTTATTTTTCTCAAATGGCTGACTGCGTCCAGAGTATAATAAATCTCTGCTCCTTCACCTGCTGTCAATGTCACCTGCTGTGCAGAATCATATTGTCCGGAAGCAACATCTGCGCTTACCTGAATATCCATTGCTGTAAAGGATACTTCTGCCGCTTCAGATTCATTGTCATATCTGTCCACAGCTTTTACCTGAACAGTATACTCGCTGCCAGCCTCCAACGGATCTAAGATCAGCGCAGTCTGTGTAACTTCACGGAAACCAACCTGTTCTCCGCCTTTACTCCAGCTTACTTTGTATTTTTCGACTCCTGTATTATCTACTGACGGAAGGAAACGAATTTCTGCTTCCGATGCCTTCGGAGATACGACTCTCAGATTGCCCGGCACAGTTGGTGCTTCTTCATCTTTGATCACCACATCCCCTGTTTCGCCCATTACTTCCAATTCTACAACGTGGTTTGTATTTCCTTCTGTACTTCCGTTCATATATACGCGGATGTATCCCGCATCAAAATGTTCTCCATCTTTCGGCAATGGTGTTTTTGTGTCCGTATCTAACCAAGATACACCTTCACCATACACTTTCATGTTTTTTCCATCTTTTGTCTCGATGTATTCTTCTTTTTCGCCTTTTGGAAGTTTGTGTGTCTCTCCTTGTGTTCCACTTAAAGATGCCGGCCACTCTCTGTCTGCATCCCGATTTCCGTTCCAAAGCACCAACGTTTTAGTAGGATCAAAGGAACTGTCCGGTGACAGAAGTACGACGGTATCATGATATTTACGCGTTCCATTCCAATACCGATACAGGTTCACTTCCTCAACATGATGTAACCCACCAAGATCTACCTGCAGCCATTGTGCACCTCCGTTATTTCTGCCAGGATCTGAGTAGTTATCAGGATTCGTCTTATTTCCATCTACAGCATCGTCTCTTCTGGAAGCTTCACTTGCATCTTCTGAAAAGCTCACATTTTTGCCTCTTGCCAGATTGGTTCTCTCAGATTTGATCGGCTCATCTTCTATTTTCTGTGCATTCTCATCATATACAAACTCCAGACCTGTAATGGAAAGATCCACCCAGCCGTTTGTCTGGATCGTGATAACTGCTTTTCCTGTTTCTTCGTTAAATTCTACTTTTGGTTCTGTGTACTGCGGCTGTCCGTCTGTGTCCGGCTGCTGTCCCTTTACAACCTGCACTTTTGGTTCCTTCGCCAGTTTTGTCAGTTCAAATGTAGTGGTACGCAGCTCATTATCTTCCGGAGACAATTTTCCTTCCGGCGCATTTACCACATTGTACTCATCCATATATTTATATACTGATAATTTTCCATTAATTGTAGTCTGTCCCGGTGAAAAATCACCTGTCCACGTTAAGCCGAATTTATTATCAAAAATAATCTCATCTTTATTTACCCTGTAGTTATTCAGCGTGATATCCATCGCTGTTCCGTCTCCAGATTCATTCATGATCATAAATTCGTGAGGCTCCATCTCTACTTTCAGACGTGCGCTTTCTTCTTCCCCTTCCAGAGGTAAAATTGCATGCTGCTTTTCATTTGTATTAACTTTATTGTTGTAGAGATACCATGTGCCCTCCCATTTGTCAGCAAATGCATTTCCTACATATTCGATTGGATACAGATCTTTGAAATACTTTTGTTTTGCCTGTCCGGACAGATTCTTGTCTTTGACATCCAGTACATTCGGAGGGGTTACGCCCAGTTTGTCTGCTTCCTGAATCAGTTTTTTTGTTACTTCCGCTCTGGTTCCCCATGCCGGAATAACCGGAATAATGCCATAACGTCCTGTTTCATAAATCTGGAATCCTGTCGGTTTTCCGGATAAACCACTGTAAAAATCAGAACTTACATTTCCATAGAGAACCGCTTTGGTCTCTTCCATGATCTCTTTTTTGGACGGTGCCGGATGATTGACAATGTAACGGAACAGTTCTGTCAGGACATGTGTATTTGCCGGACTGTTCGTGTTGCTTGTTCCATATACGATTTCCGGGAACTCAAACGTGTAGATCACACCACCGCCCAGATAGGTGCTCATCATTTGCATTCCAAGCAATGCTTCCGGTTCTCCACAAAGTCTCTGCCAGTTGTTATAGCTTCCAGCTCCTTGCCAGAGTTTTGAGAACTGCTTGTCCCATGCCCAGGTATCGGAAAGCATTCCCCAGCCTCCGGTATATCCTGCCAGCCAGCTTCCCTGGAATAAACTGCTTGTTTTCAAATCATCCGGTTGATTTGAACTTGTGTTCTTATAAATCAAGTAGAATGCATCTCCGTGTTTTTCCAGTGCCTTTTTCATATTTGCATTGCTGACAATATTCGTCACTGTAGAACCGTGATCCTGATCTGACCATACAAAGAATCCACCGAATCGGTCAGCAATCTCCAGCATCTTAGCGCTTCCTTCGCATGGAGGACGAATACCTGCCCAGAAGTTCTCTGTATTGAACACACCCTGCATATTCGGATACATACGGTACATCAGATCCAGCCAGCCATAATCCATATCAGCTGTAATGTTGTACTGTGTTCCGCCCTGTTCCGGTGTTGCAGCTGCTGTCAATCCAAGAAGCATAATCGGCGCTCCCTGTTCATAGGCAATCTGCAGCCCATGTTCATGGAATGCCTGCAGATAAGCCTGTCCGATATGATCCGGAGCAAACTGTCTGAGGTTGTTTGTATGTAACAGCAAAACGTTATTCTCTTTCAGATCATCCGGAATAGCATTCCATCTTCCGTCTACTGTGTTAGATCCCTGTAATTCTGGCCCTTCTTCCTGTCCTATCTCATAGACATCGTTGGAATACGCTGTTGCGATCATCATCGGGTGTTCGTTATCGATCACACGTCTTGGACCATCCTGTGACTGCACATCCTGCTCATTTTCATATCCATAAATACCCAGTTCCATGAATTTTACTGCGGCACCTTTTGGATTCTCTGTATACACTCTGATATAACGTGCCTCTTTTGTTGTTCCAAGCTCTGTGGCCCCAAGTCCATTCTTGTTTGCATAATCCATATAGAACCACTGTCCGCCCATCGCTTCTTCGTATGGCTTTGAAACATTCTCCGGCTGTTTCACCCCATCCGGAAGTGTCGGATTTCCTTCATAATAAACGATCTGACCGTCCGATAAATCCTCTTCATTTCCAATCACAATGGCAGTATTTTTATAAGAAATCTTGGTTCCTTTCAGACGTTTTCCCTGACCACTCGGATTTCCATTTCCGATTGTCGCCTGTCCATCATATACCTGACGTTTCAGGTTGATGACTTCCAACGGATAGGATGCACCCAGATCCACCTGCACCCACACACCTTTTTTCCCTTCTGCAGTGCTGGTGACTTCTGTTCCCTGTTCCTGATAATTCTCCCAGTTGTTTCCCTCTTTATTACCTGTAGCATCATGCTGCAGATAATATTTGTCACCGTCGGTTAATAAATCCGCATTTTTCAGATCCATATTTTCCCCGACTGTGACTTTGACATCCTTTTCCTCTGCCAGATTGACCAGTGGCGGTGCTTTTTTTGCATCTGCCGCATCTGCACGGACTCCTGTTACCCCAAATGCCGTCAGCACAAGCGCCATGCATGACAGTCCGAGTAATCTGGCTTTGCTCCCTTCTTTTCTGGTTTTCATCCTCATTTTCCTCCTTTTCTTCCACATGAAAGTAAAACCAGAAAATGCTTTATTTTTTTCTGGTTCCTTACATGTCTGGGATTTTCCCGCTTGAATTCTAGAGTACTATACTGTTCCCTCCTTTAATATGGAATATATTTACCAGAAATTGTACTTTCTTTACTATCACAATAGATTTTGCTCATTTATTTTGTCTATTTTTTACATTTTACGTTTTCACATCAAATTTTTACGGTAATTTTTCAATCATTTCTGCCAATATTTCTTCATCAAATCCTGATTTTCTGTCCAACGTAGATCATGTTCGGATCTGCAATTCCATTCCATGCTGCCAGTTCCAGATAAGTTGTTGCAAAACGCTTTGCAATCTCTGATAAAGTATCATCTTCCTGCACAACATAATATTCCGCCGGAGCCTCATTTTGACTCAACTGCCTGTTTACTTCCCTTTGAACAGTATCCGGATCGTATCCCATATCACACAGCTTCTTTCTTCGTTCTTTACCGTTTGCATATTTTCCTTGTATCACTTCCCCGGCAACTTCCTCAATACTTTTGGAGGGCCGCCCTGTCACACCTTCTGTATACTTCGGTCTTGCATAGCCGCGGATCTGACCCCAGCCCACCGGAATTTGCCTTCTCGCCACTGCCTCATTATAATTTCCTTCCATCACTGTGATCATTTGTCCTGAAACAGACTCCACGTATCCAATGTGATCAGAATACCCGTCATTTGGCTGTGCCTGACAGTCCCAGTTATACAAAATGATATCTCCTGGCAGTGGCACGATAGTTCCATCTTCGATCCAGATCCCCTTTTCTTTAAAGATTTCGATATGCTTTTCACATCCACATTCTGTTCCGATCAAGTCCACACATCCCGCTTGGATCGCTGCTGCAGAAACTGCGGTATCACACCACTCATCGGTATACTGCACAGCATATCCCCTTGCCAGCGGCAAGTAGGAATTATACAGATCAATAATCTGCCGGAACTTCCCGTTTGCTTCACTGTAGCCAATCCACGAACGCATCACGTTCAATACATCCTGAGCGCTTCTTCCCGATGCATTTTCATCATACTTCATTAACTGATACTGCTCGATCAGTTCCATATTTTTCTGCACATAGACGGAACTGGTCGCATACCCATCTGCCCAAATGGTTTCCAGATATCGTCCGGGTTCTGTGATTCCCTTCAGATTTTGATAACGTGGAATCTGAAGCAGTTCAAAATATCCTTTCACCCCCTCTTCCATATTGTCAAATATCCGGAAATAATCGGAAATCACCATCGCCGTTCCGGCCTCATATTCCTCCCAGGTTGCCAGATTGACAGACTTTCCCTGCCATTTTGTTCCACATTTCAATCCAAAATAATTGTGATAGTCTTTCGCCAGCCTGGATTCTCCCCAGCCGGACTCCAAAATTGCCTGTGCAATAATCGGACTGCATACTTTGATTTCATATGCAGCCGCATATTTCTTTACATATCCTGCAATTTTCTGAATAAATTCCTCTTTCTTCATCGCTCTCCCCTGCTTTCTGTATATTTCTCTGCTTTTCCATTCAAAATATCAATTGCCTGTCTGAGTACTTCTGGAATGGGCATCCCCATCAATCCCGCGTTTTCCAGAATAGACAATGCTTCATTTGCGATAAACGCAATGCACACGGCATCCCTCAGATAATTTGTCCCCATCAAAAGGTCCAGACGGACTGCGATCAAAACAAACAACAGTGTCATTCCTTTTCGGCACAGCCTTTCCAGCCCGCACGACTCTCCAGTCTGCCATTTTCTGACTTCGGACTTTTCTTAAAAATCACCGGCAGAAGAATCCCGCCTGTGATCCAGTCGATTCCCATAAAAAGAACCAATGTCTGCAGTGCGATATCCCATCCGCCAAATAAAAGGGCAACTGCACTCCCAAACATTCCAAACAAGCTCGTCACCATTTGCTTCATATCCTTCACCACCTTCAATTAAAAAAGCAGAATAGACGGCATTCTTTTCAAAGAATGTTCTACTCTGCCACTCATTTTTCTTTCCTTTTTCATTCGATCCTCACTCAAGGATGCTCCCTTGTTTCTGCATAATCGTCTAACACATATCTTGCATATTTGTTGCCTGACGCTCCATCCGATCGGGGTTAATTCCAATGCGTTGATCCACTGAAAATAATGTGTCAGTTCATGCCCTATTGTAAGCAAGATTGCCGTCAATGCACTGTCCTTTCCCCATTTGTCACATAAATCTAAATAGTCTCCTGCCGCAACCCGGATATACGGTTCCACTGTATAATCATCTTCCATACTCCAGAATGTCCCATATACCAGATCCCGTCCATTGCCCGTTATTTTCTTTTATTCTTTATGTAGGCAACAACTCTGAGGGGAAAGAAATATTCTTTTCTCAAAAATGCCGCAAACTCTTTACATGCCCTTCGTACCTCCGGATCTATCCCACTGTCAAACCGAAGCCTGAAGCCCGTCCGATGACCCTCTTCCATAAAATCAATGTTCTGTTCCCAGTTTTCTATCGTCCAAATGTGATCCATAATGTTTATCCCTTTTCATCATAAACTGCTTTCATGCCATGATACTGCATCTTTTCTTTTTGCACTCCACATAATCTGTCAATAAAAAATAAACCTATTTTTATGGCAAAGTATATTACAAACGCAAAGACTATACGCACTTCTTGTTTTAAGTATTCTAAATCTATTTTAATCATGCACACTAAAATAATTAAGAATAGAATCAAGAACATTACCTGCTTTAATACCACATAACGATATGTATTTGTGAATTTCATATGTCTTCTCCTTACAGCCATTCAGATATTTTCCCTTTTATCGTATCGATAAAATGCACTTACTTGCTTGCTCTTATACTCTATCTCTGTTGCATTTTGTTCTTCAAACATCCTTTAAAATGGTTTCATAAATTCCTCTTTTGCCGATATACATCGGAAGTGGCAGTTTCCTCTGTATATCGACAGTTTACTTTACGGTGATGTGTATACCACATCTATTTTCCATTAGATAATAATTGAAATAATTCATTCATATCATTTTCAATATCGTCGGTATCCGAACTCAAGGATACATTGAGTTTAAAAAACCGCCTTTCTATGGATGATTTCCTCTGTATATCGACAGTTTCTTACTGTTTTACTCTTTATTGACTTTCATCAAACACAATCTTCTCAGATTAATACAACATATATTCCGATGGTAACTCGAACTTATATCCCCATCCATAATATTCATCCACTGTTCTTGGCAAATCTTTATTTTTTAAATTATAATGCTTCCGGTTCCTTTCACAATACACATATGGAATCTTCATACAAGGAGTCAGATCTCCATCCAACACATTCACCGAAAACAGAAACGTCTGTATCTGAGGCATTTGATTCAAAAAACTCAAACTCGAAATTTCATTTCTTCCGGTCAACTCTAAATGTCTCAGATTTACCAGTTTTTCCAATACAGAAAAATCTTTCACCTTCGGGCATCCACTGATACAAAGCGCCTCAACAGATTCTGCTATATGTTCTAGTGCCGAAATATCTTCCAACCTTTTTAATTCTTCCAGTTGAACCCATTTTAAGTTGGGGGCTGTTTCTATATGGTCTAAATTTCGAAGCCTTGAATAAAATATCATAAGATACTTCATTTTTTCTGAGCAAAAATATTCCCTTAAGTCTTCTTTATCGCAATCAGATATCCTAAGTAATTCTAAATCCTTCACTTTTTGAAACCCGGTTCCTCTTCTGAAATTACTTAATGATATCCTAATTTGTTTGATATGTTTCATTTTCGTGAAGTCCACAAAAAATTTATTAACTCGTGGAGCACCTGCTAAACTTTCTGCTCCACAATCCACAGCTTCTAAATTTTCCATCTCATACAACGGAGAAAAGTCAAATTCTTTCTCAACGCACAGGGAACATAGACAGATGCTGCCTTTATTCCCGGACATTCTTTTAAAAATTCAATACTTTCCGTAAAAACATCTACTCTCTCCACATTATTTCATTGATAAATTTTACATGTTCTTCTATGGTTCGCTCTGTACGGCGTTTGGGTCGCTCCTCCTGTGTATTTGAAATTCTCATAGCAGTGTTCCCTTTATAATCACTGAATACAAATCCGTCTATTTTGATCGTTCCATCAAAATTTTTAAAATACAAATCATTCCTTTGCTCTTCTGTAAGTTCAAATGCCTTCATGTAACTCCTCCTTCTTGAATATTATTACGCCTTCATTTTTTCGTCCCATATCTTATCCCCATTCGGGTATACTTTATCGGACGAAGTCCGCCTGCCGTAGGCATACATTGCGGGATGCCCGAATGGGGATGCTTTAAAATTCAATAGCTCTTACACCTTACTTAATATTTGAGATATTGAAACTTTTTATGAAACTGCTTCCTTCCTGGACTCCAAATTTTGTTTTTTAGTGTATGCTGTGCATCTTTAAACTTTCCATTTGGGGACTTTTCAATCCTTCGACATTGCATCAAATATTCATCGATAAAAGCCTCATTTTTTGACGGAGCTGACTTCCATAATATTGATTTCACTGTTCCTTTATGTCCTTTGGCTGATTGAATTGCTCTGTCAAAGCCACCTTTTCCAACATAACTTAGTCCATCCGTATAAAAAATTTCATATGAGCCAAATCCTTTTCTAATTTCCTTTGGTAAACTCATTGCTTTCGCTGATTTAATGATGTCATCCCCTTCTTCAGCTACTTTCTGAATTTTCGTAATAGCCTTTGTAGCTTCTCCAATTCCAGTAACGAATGGAACCAAATCAACTGCATCGCCTACTAAACCAGCCCATGCCAATACATCTGATGGATTAGCTGCAACCTCCACGATACTTGCTCCCAAAGTAACTACATCAAGTGCTGTCTCCCAAAAATCCCCTCCTGTATCTTTACGTATCACATTATTATTGTCACAATATACATACAGGTTCTTATCTGTTAATTTGGTAGGCACTTTTCCTATAAGGCTTACATCATCCGCATTGACAAATCTCCCCGTCTCCGGATCGTAATACCGACTATTCAGATAGTACATTCCCAGTTCTTCGTCATAGTAGTATCCCTTGAAACGGAATGGATTCTTTCTGCCCAGTCCATTCAAACTGTAATCCGTCAGATTCAGCAGTTTTCCCCAGGAATTATACTCATATTTTACAAGTTCCGTTCCGTGACTGTCAAGAATTCCCAGAATATCCCCAAAAAGATTTTTGCGGTAGAAATACATCTCATTCTGATACTTCATGGCAAACACATTACCCTTGTCATCGTAGAAGAAATCGATCCTGCTGCCGTCACTGGACGTCTGCATCAGAATGGCCGAACCATCCAGATAAAAGTCTGTCGTAACTCCATTGACCGTCTTTCGGATTCTCTTTCCGCTGTCATTGTACATGCAGTACATATCCAGTCCAGCGCCTGTGATGTGCTTCAGCTGATGTCCTTTTTCCCATTCCATCTGCATCCCCAGATACTGGAGCGGATTTCCCATGGCATCGTAGGTAATTCCCTGTCCGTTGTAGAAACGAAGCTGATCTCTCCAGCCTCCGGTCTGATACTCAAATGTATCGGACTTCCACGGTGCTTCTGTGATCATCGGATTTTCGGTATAACGGTACTCATCTCTTCTGACCATATTTCCACCCACATCGTAAGTGTAACAGATGGTCTGATTCTGCTTCTGATTGTCTTCTCGTACCAGCTGATTCAGTGCATCATAGTAGTAGCGGATTTTTCTTTCGCTGCCATCGGCGCTTCGCTCCACCATTGTTTCCACATTTCCACAGGCGTCATAGGTGTAGGATTCTGCACGATTTCCTTCTCGGACAGATGCAACCAGATTCGTGGTCACTCCTGCCTCTTTGCCTGAGACGTATGTATACTCCTGAGTCGATGTATTCATATCGGAGAAGTGATTGTGGGTACGGATCACACGCCCAAGGGCATCATACTCATAGGCAATCTTCTGGGCGCCATTGATCTTGATTCCATATCCAAGCCCCGGTTTCTGCTGTTTTTCCACATCCCCGTAAAGGAATTCCACCTCATGTCCGGCTCGATCTTTCTGATAAGTATATCCTTTGACACGATTTTTCTCATCATACACTTTGCGAAGTTTCATTCCGTCAGAACGGTCTGTTCCTACCATTCTTCCGATCAGGTCATACTGATATGTGCTGGTCACTCCACTGCAAAGATCATTGTGCCTTGCAATTTTTCCACAGCTGTCATACGTATTTTCAAACAGTTTTTCTTCTCTGCCGTCTGCGGTGATCAGATACTGTGCCGCAAGCTGTTCTTCTGAATTGTATTCATTCCGAACGGCTTCTCCTGTCGCATAGGTGATCCTGTCCGCAAGACCGTTCCGGCTTCGAAGCGTGGTGCGCTCCAGTTCCCTTCCTCCTACCGATACGGACTTCAGATTTCCAAACGGATCATACGCATAATCATACGTAAATCCATTGTGACCGATGGACGTCACTTTTTCGTTTTCATAGGTGTAAGAAACTTTCACTTCTTTTCCATCCACCATTCTCGCAACTTCTGTCATCTTGTCCGTGTTGGCATCGTATGCATAGGAAGTGGCATTTCCTTTTGCATCTGTCAGCTTTGTCAGAAGTCGGTTCTTGTCATCGTATTCATAATGAACGGTATTTCCTCTGGAATCTGTGATCGTCTTCGGCTGCTTATAATCGGATGTGTATGTCATAGACGATTCCATGCGCTCACTGCACTCTTCCAGGATCCACCATTTGTTGACCTGGCTGTTTGACTGGTGGGCTGTCAGAATGATATCTGCCAATTTTTGATGGGAATAATCCATCACATCCAGAGACAGGTTTCCATCCTTACAGATGATCGCATATCCATTCCCCGGTGATACCTCTTCGAATCGGAACAGCTGATTTGCTGCGCCCGACATAGATGCCTCTAAGGAAAGAATGGAAAAACCTCTGTCGTTGGTTCCTGATTTTGCCAGTACTTTTCCCGGTGCGTGAACCGGCTCTAACTGATAATACGTGCCGTCATATGGCAGCAAACGATACTGCTGGTTCATCCCGCCATTGTAGTTGAACTGCACTGCCTGTGTTCCTGCTGCTGTCGAAGCATTCTTCACATCAATATATTGTCCCGAATGACGTACCCGGATATGATAAATCCCTCCCGCTTTCGGAACTGCTGAAACAGTTCCCTCATCTGCCGGTTCAAAATACCAGTCCTGATGTTCGTTTTCTTCTTTTCGTGTATAACTCTGCACCGGCTGTCCGCTTGTGGTACTCTTTGGTCCGTTTGTCAACGCTTTCTTATCTTTCGTTGCCTTGCTGGTGATCTGGAAACTTCCATCTGCGTTTGGATGCAGCTTCCATTTCTGTGCATCGGTATTGTTATTTCCATAAATCTGAATTTTTTCTCCCTCTGCCTCAGATTTGTTATTAAGATCCAGGCGGTATCCAGAGCCACAAAGAGGCTCAAACTGCATATATCCGTCTTTTCCATCGATCAGCTTCCATTTCTGCGCGGCAAATCCAAAGAACGTGCACAACTGTACCACAGTTCCGTTTGCCGTCTCACTGTTTCTGACATCCAGATAATTTCCGGAAATTTTTCCCGGATATAATACACTCTGCCCGGTATGACTGCTCCGAGATATTTTCCGCCATCTGCTGTCATCTGGATTGGCTGTCCTTTGTCATTGTATGTAAATCGATAACGGACTCCTTCAGAATTGGCAGCCTGAGTCAGATGATTTTTCGTATCGTATCGATATTCAAACCCTGTTCCGTCAATACTTCCAAGCTTCGTCAGACTTCCTTTTTTGTCGTATGAAAAACTCTCTTTTTCCGCTGCACTCACTGCATGGATCAGATTCCCGTCATCATCATACTGGTAACTCTCCCCGTCATCCCTGACAAGCTGCACACCTTTGAATAACACCTGATTCACCTGATTGTGGTACATCAGATACACATGGATCGCCTTGTATGTTTTCTTCGCCCCTTCATTTTGATCGTCTGTACTGAAGGTGTTGCTGACAAACTGCCATCCCTTAATATTGGGATTACACTGTAATTGATGCCATTTAACTGTACCATCCGTATAAATGACTGCTGCATCCACTGAAAATTGCTTATCCGGAATTCCAAATCCATTTACCCAGCAGCTAAGATTAAAGATATCACCTTCCTGTCCTGAAATATTTACAGCCTGAGACAGATGAAGCTGCTGCTCCATTTGTCCGTTCAGTACTGCACATCTTCCCTTATCTGCAGTGATCATACTCTTATTCCCGGTTGCAGCTGCATGAAATCCCCAATTATCAGCACATCATTTGTGCACCGTTCAAATCCCGGATTGTCGATCAGATTCAGTTCATTTGCCACATTTCCTGTTTCCAGCTGAACACCACTTACCAAAAGTGTTCCTCTTGCTCTTGTCATTCCCACAAACACGGAAATGGTTTCTTCTGCCGGAAGCTGGAATGTGAGAACCAGTCTCTCCCATCCGTCATCCACGTTTTTATCTGTCACATAGTCAATACAGCGTTCCCCCATGATTCTGGTCCGGTCTGCCCGGATTACGGATACAACCGCTCCCTGTTCCTGGTTTTCCGGGTTCAGCGATTCTGTTTTTACATAAGCAGACAACGTATATGTTCCAGCTGACAGATGCACATCCTGACAGATTCCTTCTTCTGATGTCAGCTCTGTTTTTGTCAGTTTCGCACTTTTTGTACCAATATATCCATCTGCATGTGTGATCGCTCCCCGTTTTCCATCTGACATACGACAGGTGTACCATCCGCCATCTCCATGAGACGGATCAAATGTTGGATTTCTCAGCAGACCATACACTGTTTTCTGAACAGAACCATCTTTACTCAGCTTATGATTTTTCATGCCGGATGTATAGTAAGAATAATTATTTGCAAATCCATCTGCATCCAGCACATCTGTCGGACGTCCCATATTGTCAAAATGCCACGTTGTTTTCTTATTATCTCCCGGACGTTCCATCTGACCATCCAATCCAGGTTCTTCAAAAATCGTAGTATTTCCGTTTTCATAGGAAATCTTTAATTCCTGACCCGGTGCATTTTTCTGTCCCGTTTCGGATACTTTGCTGACACGGGGTACCCGGAAATCATTTGTGTACTCGTAATTTACACGATAGCCATCCGGATTGGTCACACTGAGCAGTTTATGAGAACCATCATAAGTAAACTGGCTCTTACTTCCATCCGGATAAGTAATGGATGTCAGATTCCCCTGCGCATCATACCCATATCGGATCTCTCGCCCTTTGGTATCCTGAATAGCTGTTATCTTTGATTTCCCCTCATCCGTTGAATAAATGATATTTAAAAATCCACCTGACGCATCTGTAATATATCCCAGATAATTTCCCGCTGAATTCGGACCATACTGGTGTTTCACGGAATTTCCGTCCAGATCTTCGATGAATCGTAAAAATCCGTCCTGTCCGAATATATACTTCACTTTGTCTTTTGTTTCCATCGTGCGATAACGGTCATGTTCAGAACTTGACGTCACTGTGATCGTCAGTCCCAGCCCATCCTCATCTTTCAGCTTATTACCGTCATTGGTATCTTTATAGAAATAATGTTTTGTTCCGTCTTCATCGATATACACATACGGATAATCTTTGATCCCACTTTCTTTCAACTCCTGCTGGCTGCTGAGTCTCCATCCGTGCCCCATACGGGAAAAGGTATCCGCTTCGCTGGAATTATACACATGACGGATTTCTGTTGTCATCGGACCTCCCTCTGTTGCCACATCCAAATGACTCCAGACAACATTTCCTGTAAAGTCATTCGTGTAACCGATTCCTGCGCGCCCTGCTGACTGCTCATGGTAACTCTGATAATCTTCCAGACCATTCACATTCCTGTAATAAAACACACCGCTTGGAAACTGTTCAGAAGAGATACTTGGTGAGTCAGATGCATAGAATCTCGCATAAGCACGGTTTGCCAGATTTTCATCATCTTCATATTTTGATTTCACCATAATTCCATAGTTTTTTCCTGTGTTATACCACTGACGCACCAATCTGGTCACATTGAATCCTATCGGTGTGATCGAAACTGTATTTCCATTGATTACCTGTTTTACTTTTTTATAATCCAGTATTGCACCATCTACTGCCGGCTGATTTCCCCAACGGACGCTTTTTTCATCCCAGCTGTTTTTTACTTCATAAGCAAGAAGCGGCAGCTCCGGATTGCTGTAGGATGAATATTCAAACTGCCAGATATACATGGTCGCTCCGTAAATGATCGAACCTTTTCCAATATCCGGAAGGTCTCGAAACCGAAGCAGCGCTCTCATTTTTCCAAGTTCATCACTTCGCCCTACCACGAAAGATCCATATGCATATACGTTCCCCGGATTCTCCGGTACATTTCCTCCTGTGAAAACATACGTATCTTCAATATTTCCTTTTGTTTTACTCGTCTCTGTCATTGGATCAATCACGATTGGATAAACACGTTCTGTGTCCTGCATCCATTCACGATCCGGCACAACTTTGATAACACTGCTCTCTGTGCCGATTTCTACTTGAAATTCCACCTGAAGAGACTGATTTCCTGCTGCATCATACATATACGGTTTCACCAGTCTGAAAATTCTTCCTGACTCCTGATTTTCCGAATCATACAGCCCAAGTCCTCCATCTTCTTCGCTTCGCAGCTCCATTCCAGGATGCATCAGCTGAAAGCTCAATTCCTGTTCTGCCGCCTCTTTTCTGTTCAGTCGAATATTCTCTTTTAGCTGCTCTCCCTGGATTGAGTAATGCAGATCAATTCCCGGAAGAATTTCCTCATACACACCTTCTCCGTTTAAATGCGGAACACACATCATCTTTCGGATCTCATCCTCTTCTGACTCTTCCTCTTCTAAAACAGACACTTTCATATCCAACATTTCTGCCTCTTTCCAAAAATCTTCCTTTTCTAAAACACGAAATGTAGAAATTTTGCTTTTAAAATTCACGTTTCGTGTACTTTTTATGCGTAAAAAAGGTGACAATCCCCATAAGATTTTCTTTCCGTCTTTCTCGATCGTTACCAGTTCCTTTGTATCTGACTCTTTTGCAAAACTTACACGAACTGCGGACGCAAGATTTCGATAAACTTCTCTCCCGTCTTCCTGTACAGGTTCCAGACGGTTATCAATTTCTTTCCACTGTCCGTCTTCTTCATAATGGACCGGAGCCGGATATACAGCTGCTGCCATTCCCTTCTGTGTCATCTGAAAATGTTTGACACAACGCTCTCTCTTTTCCGGTACTTCCCGTAAAATTCTATCTCTCATATTTACCTCCTGCCGAAATTCTCTGTATTCGGTCTTTCTATTTTTTCACACGTTTTGTGCACGTTTCGTGTAGTTATACTATACACGATTCGTGTTCTTTTGTCAAGCACATTTTGTGGATTTTTTATTTACTTTTTCCCACGATTTGTGTATAATCATATTGTATTCATAAAAAGTTTTGATTTTTACAAAAACTTCCCAGTGCAGCAAAAAGCTGCTTAGAAAGGACGTGTATGTTATGGCTGTATTTGCCAATATACTCAAAACACTGCGAACAGATAAACACTTATCCCAGCAGGAGCTTGCCACTCGCCTTGGCATCTCAAAGAGTGCAGTCAGTATGTACGAACAAGGACGGCGTGAACCTGATTTTGATATTCTGAATAAAATTGCAGATATCTTCCAGGTCGATGCAGACTATCTTCTCGGACGTAGTTCACTCTCTCATGAACCCGAACCTGTCACGATTGCCGCACACCTTGATACCTCTGACCTTACGCAGGCTGAGTTGGATGATGTTGAAAAATACATTCAATTTATCCGTTCAAAAAGAAAACAATAAAGGAGCATTCAGAAACGGCTATGCTGAACAAATATGAAGAACTGTTAGAAGAGCTGCCGCCCAGAACATATCAGTAGATGAGAACTTTCCTTTTCATGGAAACTTAAAGGGATTGTATGTAGATCAAAATATCGCCCTCTCGGACCAATTGGAGACCTCTGCAGAAAAAGCCTGTATTCTGGCAGAAGAACTTGGTCATCACTACACTTCTGTCGGAAATATTCTGGATATCTCCGATCCTGCAAATGCAAAGCAGGAACGCCAGGCACGAATGTGGACCTATGAACGGCTGATCGGTCTGCGTGGTTTGATCGATGCCTATCAGCACGGATGCCGGGAATATCACGAAACTGCTGAATTTCTGGATGTAACAGAAGAGCAGCTTCGCGATGCCATTGCCGATTATCGCTCAAAATATGGAGTCTGTACCAAATATCAGAACTACTATATTATGTTTGAACCCTATCTGATGATAGGAAAGAAAAAATGAGGACAACGCCATCGTCGTCCTCATTTTTTCATTCTTTCTACAAAAAATTCCATAGACATTACTATCTATGGAACTTAATAACTCCCCGAGTTGGGTTCGAACCAACGACCCTTCGGTTAACAGCCGGAATGCTCTACCACCTGAGCTATCGAGGAATACCTATAAAATTGTCTCAGCT
>ENA-OQJX01000208-OQJX01000208.1-human-gut-metagenome-genome-assembly--contig:-NODE-208-length-37710-cov-9.782827_pt1 | contig 37710 bp, 42 predicted proteins | sample MGYA00242615_ERZ504782 | MGnify/ENA primary metagenome ERZ504782 (study PRJEB26092, sample SAMD00036354) | human gut metagenome | host: Homo sapiens | study: EMG produced TPA metagenomics assembly of... | reverse complement strand
GAAACTAGTACGGGCAGGACGGGCCGGTGTTCATTTCTCGCCACACGCTGAAATGGACTAAAACCTGCCGCTCATCTGGAGACTTTCCACACGCTCACACGGCCCACTTTCTATTGAACAGACACAGTTTTCTTGGAGATGATCATGCAGCCGTTCCTTGGCTGTGTCTGCATTGTACCGGTCTCATCCAACCGAGCGACCGTTTGATGCGCTCGTGGTCGTGCCAGCGGATGCAGTCGCCGACAAGGGCAAGCACCTCATCGCGGGTACGCTCCTCCCAATGCCCGGGATAGACGGATTCCGTCTTCATTCGACCGAAGAACCCCTCCGCGGCGGCGTTGTCCGGCGGACGGCCCTTCGCGCCCGTCGACCGCGTCGGGCCGTACCGGTTCGATCGCCTTCGTTCTTGTCTCCAGTGGATGATGGGTCTGACCATACGACCGGCATACCGGGGATCCTTCGCCGGCCTGCGTTCCAGGTACTGCCTGGTCGGATAGCCCAGGCGCCTCACCACCCGGGCCGTGGTCATCGGCGTGGAGAAGTACAGCTCCACCGCGCGCTGTCGTTCCTCGGGACCGGACATACGATAATCCTTTCGTTCAGTCTCCAAGAAGCGGCTTCGCGGGCGTCCCCATGGGCGGGTTCATCAGCATGCTGGATGACTACATGGTCCGGTACCGGGACAAGAGGATCAAGACGGAATCCGGGCACGGGCATCATGGACCGGCGCGGGATGCCGAGTCTTGCGGCATGATCGGTGGTGATGGAATCAACGGCGAGTCCAACAAAACAGCACCAGCCCCAAAACACCATAAAAGTTCCTACAGGCCACAACATCCTTTCACTAGTTATCTAGACAATCCCGCTGGACCCCACCGGCAAGGGACGGATACGATGGAGCGCGCGCTGGAAGCCCGCGCTCAACGCCTTTGCCATCACCTTCGCCGACCGCTGGCCAAGCGAGGGAACACAACAATGAAAACGCCAGTTACACACTTAACGAGACAGGCCCACGAATATTCATCTGTCAGTGCAAAAAAATCTCGAAATGGCGGTTTTGTTCGAGAAATCTTTGCGCTCAGGCAGCGTCAGTGCAAAGATTTCTCGAAAACAAGGATTATTTCGAGAAATTGTTGCGCAGGAAATTCATCGGAATGTATGTCACCGGACATCGACGATGTCTGAAATCCACCAATAGATGATTCGCACAATTCAATGTGCGATTACAAGTATGTGAGGCTCACACTTTTCTTATCGAGAATCATTCGCTGCGCAGATCAGAGCGCCATAAGGCGCTCGGCGAGGCTGCGGAAGGTCTGGCCGATGCCATCAGTGCGCAGAGCGCCCTCGGAGGTCAGGACCGCCGGGCGTCCGGCCTCACCGGTCTCGCGTACCTCGGGCTCCAGCGGGAGCTGGGCCATCAGCGGCACGTCATAGCCCAAGGCCTCAGTCAGCTGCTCGGCCACGCGCTGGCCGCCGCCTGCGCCGAAAATCTCCAACTTCTCACCTTTATGCTCGTAGTAGCTCATGTTCTCCACCACACCGCGCACCTTCATCGGCACCTGCAACGCAACCAACCCGGAACGCACGGCGATGTCGGAGGCAGAGGGCTGCGGGGTGGTGACCACCACGAGCTCGGCATTGGGCAGCGCCTGAGCCACCGAGATGGCCATGTCGCCGGTTCCGGGAGCCAGATCAAGCAAAAGCACGTCGGGCTCGCCCCACCATACATCGGAGAGGAACTGTTCCAAAGATCGCTGCAGACGCGGTCCACGCCAGAGAATCGCGCGATCGGCACCGGCGAACATGCCGATGGAAATCAGCTTTACACCCCATGCGGTGACCGGCATAAGCATGCCGTTCAGGTTGGTGGGCTGGGTGTGCACGCCGAACAGACGCGGCAGGGAGAATCCATAGATATCCGCGTCAATGGCGGCCGTGTCATAGCCAAGTGCCGCAAAAGTGGCGGCGAGGTTCGCCGTGACCGAGGACTTGCCAACGCCGCCTTTGCCAGAGGCGATGGCGAAAATGCGGGTTTTGACTCCGGGCTTGCTGAACGGGTTCTGTCTACGTTCGGCCTTGAGATCAGCAACAAGGTCAGCCAGCTTATCGCGGCTCATCGAGCCGACTTCGATATGGGTGTTGAGCTGTGCACCAGGATAGGAGCTCACTGCGCCGTTGATCTGGTTGGTAATGGTTTCGCTCAGCGGACAGCCAGGAACGGTCAGTTCGACATGCACGGTGACATCATAGGCATCAGTGTCAACGTTGGCATCAGCAGGCGTGGCCTCGATGGCGGCAATCATGCCGAGGTCGGTGACCGAACGGCCAAGCTCAGGGTCGATGACCTTGCTCAGGCGTTCATAGATCTCGGCTTCGATCTGACGTGCGTCGCTCATAAATCCGTATCCTCCTTAAGAACCTGTACTACCCTAGCGTGTGTTGCGGCGGCATGCCAGAGAGAGTGGAGTAAGTCACACTGGGGCAGGATTGAGTTGAGAATTCACTCCTTGGCTCGCAATGGTTACTCTCCTCAGTCGTCTGATGCGACAGCTCATCCGCAATTATGAACAAACTGCGTTCGCATCCTCTGGCTCGCTGTCGTTCGCTCTTCATCTACAAACAGCCCAGCCTCAGAGAAGGGAGCCAAGAAATCAGATGCTACCGTTTTCGAGGAGTTGGGCGAATTGAGCCTCATTGAGCATGGGGATGCCGAGTTCCTCAGCCTTGGCGGCCTTGGAGCCGGCGTTTTCGCCGACCACCACGTAATCCGTCTTCTTGCTCACCGAACCGGCTGCCTTACCGCCACGCTCAATGATTGCCTCCTTGGCGGAGTCGCGAGAATACCCCTCCAAGGAACCGGTGACCACCACGGTTTTACCTGCCAAGGTTTGCGGCAGCGTACTGGTCTCCGCTACGTCAACGCCCACGCCGGCGGCCTGCCACGCACGCAACGTCTCGCCACGCCAGTCTCCGGGTTCACGGGCCGCGGCGAACCAGTTCACCACCGATTCGGCGATTTCCGGACCGACGCCATCGATGGCGGTCAAATCCTCGACCGTGGCGTTTTCAATGGCGTCCAACGAACCCATAGCGGAGGCAATCAGACGCGCAGTGGGAGGCCCGAGCCGTCGAATGGACAATGCCACCAGCACACGCCACAAGTCCGCGTGACGAGCTTTGTCCATCTCGTCGAACATCTTGCGCGTATTCTCGCCGGGCCTGATGTACACCGGCACATCGGTGATGCCTGTGCGCGTGGCCTTGTGATTGACGCGCACGATGACCGCATCAGCCGGCACGTCATATTCCGGGTAGCGCGATGCGACAAAGGCCGGCTTCGCATCAGGCAAAACCGCGGCCTCGCCAGATGAGCCGGGCCTGATGCCTGACTCACTCCCCTGTGCCGACTGCACTACAGCCGGTTCGATTCCCTCCGCAGCAGCCGTAGCAGTCGCCACCTGCGCACGCTCAGCCAACTGCTTGGCGGTAAGTCTCTTGGCCGCCGTAGGAGCCGTCCAGAAAGCGGGCACCTGATGCCACAGGCCAGAGCCGCCCACGCGCTTGCGCACTTTCCTCTTCTTGCCATTGGCATCGACCACTTCATGCACTTCGACAATCGCAGCCTCACGCCACACCTGCACGTCACGCAAATCGACGGCAGTCAAGGCGAACAGTCCGGATTCGTTCGAAAGCACCGGCCGCTGCACTGCCGGCAATGCCAATCCCGGAGCCGGCTCGTAAGGGTCCGGTTCCTCACCGGGAGCTACCAGAATCTCCGTGATATTCGGCGCATAGGTCGCCACAGAATCGGGACGGTTTTCCTCAGGATTGGTCAGCGCGATGGCCGACTGCTCGCCCAGATGCTCGATATCGAAGGCCTTGCGGGAGCCCAACGAAATCACACGCTCGGTGAGCTGCGCTGGGCAGCTTTCCACGTTCGGGCAGCGAATATCCTTATCGCCCTCCTTGGCGGGAGCCAGTTTCGCGCCGCATGACGGGCAGAACTCGGGCATGACGAATTCTCTCAGTTCGCTCTCACGCCCCTTGCGACGCTCCAGCACCGGCCCTACCAGTTCGGGAATCACATCACCGGCCTTGCGCACCACGACCGTGTCACCAATGAGAATGCCCTTGCGCTTGACCTCGAAACCATTGTGCAACGTAGTGCGAGCCACAGTGGAACCGGCCACATACACCGGTTTCAACACCGCAACCGGCGTCACACGACCAGTACGCCCCACCTGCACGGTGATGTTGAGCAGCTCAGTATTGACCTCTTCCGGCGGGTACTTATAGGCGATGGCCCAACGCGGCGCCCGCGAAGTGGCGCCAAGGGTGCGTTGCAGGCCAAGGTCATCGACCTTGACGACGATGCCGTCAAGCGCATGTTCGATATCACCGCGGTGCTCGCCGTAGTAATCGATCATGTCGAGAATCTCATGGAAGGACGTGACCGAACGATTGTGAGGAGAGACCGGCACGCCCCACTTGGCATACAAATCATAGGCTTGCGATTGGTCGGCTATCACGTCATGGGTGCCACGAGGATGATCAGGTCCCCAAGTGAGCTGCCCTAAACCATGCGCATAGAAGCTCAGCCGGCGAGTGGCGGTGATGCGCGGATCCTTCTGCCTCAACGAACCGGCTGCGGCGTTGCGCGGATTGGCGAAAAGCGCTCGGCCTGCATCCTCCTGCTCGCTATTGAGTGTATGAAAATCATCCCAACGCATGAACACTTCGCCGCGGATTTCCACGAAGTCCGGAATATCCTCTTTAGGCCCACCAAGCTGCGCCGGGATGGAGCCGATAGTGCGCACGTTCAGTGTGATATCTTCACCGGTGACGCCATCGCCACGAGTCAGCCCCTGCTCCAGCACGCCGCCTCGATAGATGAGATTCAATGCCAGACCATCGATCTTGACCTCGCAGCTCATTGGCAACGGCTTGCCGTCCGGCCAATCGAGATCGCGAATCACCGAATCGTACCAGTCCTTGAGTTCCTCGATAGAAAAGACATCATCAAGGCTCATCATGCGGCTTGGATGCCGCACGGAAGTGAAATCGTTGGAGAACGAGCCTCCAACTCGATGGGTGGGCGACTGCGGATTGTCCAGCGAGGGGAACGCCGCCTCAAGCTTTTGCAGGCAACGCAGGCGCGCATCATAGGCGGCATCGGAGCTGACGGGCGCATCATCGATGTAGTAGCGATCTGGTCGGCCTCCACCCAAGCGGCCACACGAGCCCACAGACGCGCCGCGACCTCGGCATTGAGCGTATTGACGTCAAGACGATCGACCGCATCGCGTCATCATCGGTGGCGTCAAGCGCGGCCACCCACTGCTCGGAACCGGGGGCAAAGCGGGTAACGCCTTCGTCGGGCCGGATCTCGGCCGCATCCCCATCGTCGAAATCCCATGCCAACTGTTCGTTCGTGCTCATGATTGTCTATCCTAGCGGGCGAACTCCCCCTGAAACGGCTACGCAGAAAGGGAACGAAGGAATTGGGCCTGGATAACGTCGATATTGTCGCCTTCGCCATCATTCATACGGGCAACAGCCACCGAAAGCGTGCGGGCAGGCACAAACATGCCCTCATCGACGCATACACGAGCGGCATCACGCACGATATCGGCCACTTCAATGTGCGGCCAGACCGGCAGATCATGCGAAGACAACACTTGCGCCGCGCTCTCCACCGATTCCGGCACACGGATGCATTGCGAATCGGCTCGGGAGACCAGCTCCTGTAACTCGCTCTCCAGCGATCCGATTGCTCCAGGTGCAATATGGTCGCTCATGATGTAGGCTGCGGCAGCCGTATCGAATCGGTCCAGCATCCACTCCGCATAGGCGAAACGGTAATAGGCGAACGCCGCATCATCACGATCCAGAGCCACTCGCAAGGCATTCAGGCAGGCGGCGCGCGCCGAATCCCAATCCTCATTGCGGGCCAGTTGAATGGCCAATTTCAGGTGCGACAGCGGATAGGCGGGCGCGTAGGCCACCATACGATTCAGGTGTGGAATCGCGGCTTTGGCGCCTTTGAGCTGTCCCAGCACATCAGCTAGTTCCATATGTGCATAGAACAGATTGTCCGGAATCAGAACCGTGCGCTCATCCAATGTGGTGAACAGGCGGTTATACACCACTCGTTCGGCATAGGAATTGAAGTATCGTGCACTCCAGGCCCCATGGCAAAGGTCTGGTCCATACGGGCCGCAGCCACTTCGGCCATCTCAATGGCCTGATCGGCCTGTCCGGAGAACAGCAGATCGCGAGCGCGCAGACGCTCCTTATCCAGCTCGTCGGCAAGAGTGAAGGCAAAGTCCGGCGTATCGTTGCCATCAATCAGCGCACTGGTGACCTGCGAGGCCAGACCCGTCAGTTCGGGATCGCTGATGGATTCGATGATTTGCATGGCCCGCTGCGCTTTCTCCACGGAATCAAGTTCCGTATTACGGGCGATGTCGTGGAACGCATTGACGCCATGCTGCAGCAGGTCCACACGCTGAATCGCCAGACCAGCGCTATTCTGCGCACCCAGTACTCGCGCGGTCGACGCGTTGAACTGACGGTCGGCAAGTTCCGGCTCCTCTTGGGAGCCGACGGGCGAGAACCGGCTATCGGCCAAGTCGAAGTCGGCGTTGATGGGCTTGAGTCCGCCCTCGCCGTCGACATCCATCACCGCACCAAACATCCGGTAGGTTTCTTCAGGGTGGTCAAGACCATCGGTGTCGAGACGTTGCAGGAAGGCATCCCTGGCGAATGTGACGGTGACCATGTTGCGCACGGTGGGGTTACGGCGCAGCACGCTCATCGGATCATCACCCGCACCCGCATTCTCGGTTTCGTTGCCGTCATCCGACGCCATGCCGAAAGCCATCTCGTCAATATCTATGCCCCGCATAAGGTCTTCGAACTGGGAGTCGATGGATGCGCTGTCGTCGCTGTCTTCGGCATTCTGCTGAGACGGGCCCGCCCCATCCGTCTCCGCGTCCGTTGCAGGCTGCTCATCACCGGTGCCAGTGGGCGGCTGCCCAAAGGTCTCCTCATGCGTGATCGGCCGGGTCGGATCGCCATGGAAATCGCCATCCTTGGGATCAGCCTTGGAACTGACACGTCCCAAATCGCCGCTGCGCAAATGCTCGAAAGCGCTTAACGCCTCGCTCATCATCTCTTCGATGGCCGAGTCCTGCTCGGCAATCGCCTCTTCCAAACCGATGGAATCGATGTGCAGAGACACCTGATGCACGGCTTGGCTGGTGCCGAAGCTCAGCGCCGCCATCATCAGACCGACGCGCAAGTTGTAGGAGGCGCTCATCGATGCGCGCTCGACGCTGCTCAGCGTTCTCCACGTGCGCCGTTCGGTGTCATATCTGCTATCCGGCATCATCGACGTGCCCGCCGTGGTGAAGCCGATGGCCACTTCCCCCGAATCCAGTCGGGAACGAAACTCGACATCAAACCGATACGGTAGACGCAATCTGCGCAGCAGGGACGACAATGTCTGCCGATACACCCATTCGTCCGTGCGAGGCGTTGCATTCCTTGGGTCGGGGAACTCCTCACGAATCCGGTCTGCGGCGTGCTCGGCCGCATTGACCAGGCTCAGCACCGCACGGCGTTCATCGGATCCGTCATACGGGTTGAGCGCCATAATCGCGGGGTTTTCGATGAGCTTCATATCGATCTGCGCGGCCTCGGCACGGGTTACCGTGTCTTCCGTGGGATTGAGCCCACGCGAGGAATTGCGCTCCAGCCAGGCGCTCACCGCGGCAAAGCGATTGAGATTGCCTTCGATTTTCAGGGACTTCAGCGCCTGATTGAAGGCCAACGACTTATCCCACGTGAAGAAATAGCCGCTCGAGTACGTCGAAGTATACAAATGCAGCGGCTCGGCGCCATGCACGGCTTCCAAGCCCGGCGTGTTATCCAAAGCCCCGGCTTCACGCATCAGATCCGCAAAATGATCCTCCAGGCCAGAGGCACGCATGCCGTGCGCACGAGCCTCCATCGTGTCGCGAATCGAACGCCTGATCGCACCGATGGGAGCCTCGCGATTGAGACGGCGGAAAATATTGCCGGAACCAAAACCTATCAACAGCCCATTGATTTGCGGCAGCATGTAGGCGGCGAAGAACGCAATGGCCACGGCATCACGGTATTCCAGATCATGACGCATATCAGCCGGCAGATTGGCGCGCATCTGCTCCAAGGTGTACCGGTTGCCGGCCTTAAGCACGAAGCGAGCCACGTCATACGACCGGTGTCGTCACGCCCAATCACGCCTCCGGTGATGGCCTTCACCTCGCCATTGCTGCGAATCGCGCGGCCCAGCACATTGCGACGAGTCTGCCCCGCATCAAAGCCCAACCGCTCGCCATTCGGCAGGGTCACTTCCTTTTCCTTGCCGAACATGAAGCGCGGCTGCATATCCTGGATATCCATATCCAAATCGGCGCCCACAAACACGCGACCATGGGTATCGGCAAACGCCACCTGCGCAAAGTGATCCCGATCGGGGAAGATACCCAAGGAGAATCCGCGCCCCCGCGTGGAAGGCAGTTGCGCCCATCCCAGCACCAGTCCCTCGGGAACATTTTCCAAGGCGGGAAACGAACGCCTCTTGACCACCGGGCTCAGCGGCACCGCTTGCTTGGTCAGTTCATCGATGATGCCGCCCTTGCGCTCGCTGGCCTCGCTCAACGCATCGCCAAACGGGTTGGTGCTGGCCTGACGAGGCTTGGATAAGCCCAGATCGGAGGCAAGCGCGTTCATCGAATCCTTCAGCCCGCTCAAGAAGGACGGACCGGATCGTTCACTGTGATTCGACATACGTTTTGGCATGATTCACATTCTCTACTGTTTGCCAGACATAAAGCCTATAGAATAATGGGGTGCATTCCGAAGACAGTCATCTCACCAGTCGTGTACGCCGCCGGTTGTCGTGGCGCCCGCTTGCGGCGCTACTGGCTGTTGCGGCCATTATCGCCGGCATGGAGTGCATCGTTTTCAACCTGCCATTCTGGCGCACGCTGGGGGCCAGCACCGACACCAACGCCGTGCATAACACCTTGGGCCCGGGCCTGGTGCGCACCGATGACGATATGCTGACCGTCACCGATCCGACCAAGGCATATCTCGAACTGGCTGCAGACGGCACTTCAGCATATCTGCGCATCGACTCCCCCTCGCACGACACCATCGATGCGGTTCACGAACAGGCCGAGGCCGAATCACGGGCCAATGGGGACAAGGCGGTGTTCAAGCCACTGGACACCATCCATGTGCACGTGGATGTGAACGGCAGTACCGGCCAAGCCATTTCGATGAATCCCGGCACCTCACGCAGCCATTATGTCAAAGCTGTGGGTGCAGGCACCGTACGCATCTGGATCCAGGAGGAACGCGGCGCAATTGTGCCGATCACCGACGCACGCGCGAACGTGCACGTGCCTTTTGCCATCGATTGGATCCGCGTCGCGGCAATGGCCGCGCTGGCGTTGCTGGTCGCCATATGGAGGCCCGGCTCTCGATTGTGGCGTATCACGTTTGATCCCTCCAGCACACGCCAGCGGCTGGCGTTCGCGGCCATTGCGGCGATTCCGACACTGGCCATCGGCGCTTCCATCATCTGGCAGCTCACGCATGCCATGCCGCTCGCCTTCCATACCGCAGGCGGCTACACCTATGACTTCGACCAGTACGGTCATGTGGCCGATTCCCTAATCGCAGGCCGTCCATGGCTTGACCTTGACGTACCCGGACAACTGGCCCAAAGCACTCACCCTATGATGTGCCGACTCGTCTCAAACTGTTGGAGGATGGGGTCAGCCCGATGTATTGGGATTACGCCTATTACGAAGGCCACTGGTACTCCTACTTCGGCGTGCTGCCTGCCGCGCTGCTGTTCGTGCCGTATCGTCTGATTACCGGGCAAATGTTGCCGACCGCCGCAGCCGAACAGTTCCTGGTGCTGCTGTTCATCATCTTCTTCTCCCTGCTCGTACTGCGTGTGATTCACCGCGTGATGCCAAGAACATCATTGGCCGCCGCCTCGCTCATCACCGTCAGTGCGCTGCTCGGGGCGCAAGTGGGCTATCTGGCTTACCGCACCAACTTCTACCAAGTGCCCTTCGCCGCTTCTCTGGCGTTGACTTCACTGGATTATGGTTCTGGCTGGGTGCGGATACATCCAGTCGCCCACTAATACCGTCCGACCGCTGGCAAGCCGGCGACGCACAGCCACTGTCTTTGCCGCGACTGGCCGTCGGCGCCCTATGCATCGCGGCGAACTTCGGTTGCCGGCCGACCTTTGCGCTCACGGCCCTGCTGGCCATCGCCCTGTTCTGGCCGCAGATCCGCGCTATGATCAGCGATCTTGCGCATCGACGCATTACCATGCTCAAAGCGTTGCGCGCGCCGCTTGCCATGGTGATACCTGCATTGGTTGTGGTCATTCCGCTGATGTTGTGGAACAAAGTGCGCTTCGGCAGTCTGACCGACTTCGGCAACGCTACCAATTCACCGTCTCCGACATGACCCGTTATGCCACCCCGATTGCCGACATGCCGGCCACCGTCTGGTATTACCTGTTCCTGCCGGTGCGATTTGTACGAAGCTTCCCGTGGCTGGCGGTCTCCCCCGCGCCAATGCCGGTTTGGGGCTATTACGAGGTGATGGTCGGCGCACTGTTCACCGCCACGCCGCTGATGCTGCTTGCATTAGTGCTGCCGTTCCTGCATAAGCTGGAGATGCATGGCATGCGTCGTTGGCTCATGTCTTGTTTGGCTCTGGCCGGCGTACTGATGGTGTTCGACAGTTATGTGGGCGGTCTGGGCTGGCGATATTTGGCTGATTTCGGCTGGCTGGTGGCGCTCGCTTCGATTCCGGGACTGCTGTGGCTGGTCAACGGCCGAGAGCCCAGCACCTCGTTGGCCGGCGCGAACGACGCCGCATCCGGCGACGGCATCGCCCGTGTCACTCCATGGCGTTGGCTGATGCGATGGACCGTACTCATCATGCTGATCTGGACGTTGGCCGTCGCCATACTAGGGTGCTTTGCTCCGCCCGCGATGACGCCATGCTGACGAATAATGCCGCGCTGTGGCACCAGGTTCAGTCCTGGTTTACGCTGCTGTAGCCAGGCCACGGTCGCACCCTACCGGCCGTCCAGCATATTCCCAGTATTGCAGGCAGTTTTCTCCAAGACCCGCGGCATAGTGTATGTGATGTAATTCACCGTTGTTCATCTGTAGTACCATGAGGATTCCCTGTGTCTACTGCCGTCCGAAGTCGTGTTTTCAAAATATCCGCAGCGGCCATCGCCATTGGCCTATGCCTGTTCTCGCAGGATGATGTCAGCGCCTCCATCAAGGAACGTCGTGTAGAGCGGCTCAACGCGCAAATCGAAAGCGTGTACACCACTGAATATCAGCAGATGATGGATGACGAGATGGCTGACGAGCGCGATGCCAAGGAGCGCACGGTCGACAACATCTGCACCAAGACGAACCCGTATGGCACGAACACCTACCGCGTCTACCAGTACGGCTTCCGCGGCTTCTATTTCGCGTAGCGGCATCGGCCTGCGACCGAGCGACACACCCTTGGCTCCCCTCTCTGAGGGGAGCTGTCACCGCAGGTGACTGAGGGGAGCATTACCGCTTGGAGGCCTCGTACTTGCGTCGAATCAGATCCTCATAAAACGCCACGGCTGCGGCCGGCGCGTCATCGCACACGACCGCGTGCTCGTCCAGTACGAGTACGCGGTCGATTGCGTATTCGGGCCGGCGAATCATATCCGTGTCATGCGTGGCGAAGATGACCTGCTTGTTGTAGCTGAACAATGCCTTGGCACGTGTGCGGTGCCAATCTCATCCAAACCCTTGCTGGGCTCGTCAGCCACGATTGCACTGGGCTCAAAGCTCAATGCGGCGGCAATGGCCAGCAGATGTCGTTTCTCGGAGTCAAGCTCGCTGGCCTTGGCCTTGGAGACCTGTGCCAGATTGAAATGCGCGAACAGATTGCCGATGCGCGCATGGCGTTCGGACTCCGGCACCTTGTGCTTTTTCAGTGCTTCGGACACCGCTTCGGAGATATTCGCGGCCCGGTAGAAGCTGTTCGGAATCTCCTCGCGACGCACTTTACCGACAAGGTCGTCAATGCGCTTCAGGTCTTTTTTCACGGCTGGGTTCAGTTGTTCGCTGCCGCCGGACACCATAACCGTGCCGATATTGGCTTTAAGAGAGCCATCGAGCAATCCCAACAATGTGGATTTGCCAGCTCCATTCAGGCCGATCACAGCCACGCGCTGTTCGCTGATGGTCAGCATGGTGGGCGCAAGGCCAACATGCCCATCATCATAGGTATGGCCGGCTTCTTTCAAGGTGAACGTCAGCGAAGCCGGGCGCGGCAGCTCTTTGGACTGAAAAAAGAATCCCATGCCGCCCATTATGCCAGCAACGCCTCCACAGTGGCGAGCACGGCGCAAATGCCTTGTCTAAACACTTCCGGCTCAGGCAGCAGCGAAACCGCCAAATAGCCGTTGGAGGTCATATCAAAGAAATATCCAGGCTGTCCGGTCAGGCCATGCTCGGCGATGAGCTTCAGCACCATCTCGTTCTCGTCAATCACGGACGGCACGCGCAGCAGCACGTTCCAGCCGCCCTCGGCTCGCAGCACGCTGACCAACCCATTCGGGTCCGCATCCAGCAGCTCGTGCAAAATCGCGAGATTGCCGCGCACTCGTTCCTCCACACGCGCGGTTTGCTCAGTCGTGGCCTCCAACAGCGCCGGAATCCGCTGTGCGATGATGTCACTCATCGGCAGGTAATCGTCGGCTATGACATCAAGTCGGCGCTGGGCTTGCGCAACATCCTCGGCCGGCCCGGACACCTGAATCCACCCGACTTTGGCATGAGGCGCCGCCAGCATTTTGGAGAACCCGTCAAGCGCAAAAGTAAGCACACCCTGCTCTCCGGCCAAACGCGCGTTGCCGGCAAATGGCTCAAGGGCATAATCAAAGAACACTTCATCGGCAATAAGGGCGATGCCTCGCTCCCGGCACATCGTCACGATACGTTCCCGCTCAGCCGGCTTGACATAGGATCCGGTCGGATTATTCGGATTAATCAGTACCAATGCACGAATACGAGCGCCGCTCGGTCCGTCAAGCAATTGCTCCAGCTCGGCCACGTCAATGAACCAAGAGCCGTCGAACCGCAACTGGTATTCGACGGTATCCACGCATTCAAGCCGGGCGATCGACTCGATCAGCGGGTATCCCGGCTTGGGGGCCAGCACTGCATCTCCGGCATCACATAACAGTTTGATCAGCCATGAGTATGCCTCGGATGTGGAGCTCAACACATACAATTGCTCCGGCTTCACGCCCCTGCTGGCGGTATTCGCTGATGCGTTCATCTGGGAGCGGTCCGCATTGGCTTCGTTCAGGAATGCAGCCAGAGCTTCACGAACCGCGTACGATCCGCGCGGATCGGCCGTATATACGCTCGGCACCAGTGCGGGAGCCAGTCCATGCCGCGTCGGATTGGAATCATTGAGCTTGCCCAGCGCAGTACCGTTTGCCTTGGCCGCAACCTCGGCGGCCGCAATCGGATTCGGATCGGAAATATCCACTCGGGAGGAGAAATGCACGCTCATATCTCCCTACGATAGAGCGTGGCAACCCCGACCCTTGCCGCGGTTCGAGACCAAAGCAGCATGCTTGCGCTTCCAGCCATACGGCTATACTGGTGAGTCGTTCGCGCGGTTGGTGGCAGCAACCGTGCCGATATCATTTGGAATACACGCCCTCGCTTATGCGCGTGGCGTACGGTTTGATGTTTCGCGCGGGCTCCTCACCTTTCCGCTTTACGATGCATCAGACCTTGAGCGCATTATGCGCAGAAGGCAAGGTGACATGAAGATGAGGATTGAAGTCAAGAAGGGTCTGGTCAGGATGGTGGCCGTGTTGGGAGCCGCCACGCTCGGACTGTCCGTTGCGGCATGCGGCAACGCCAACACCGCCGATTCCAGCAATTCCAGTACACCCACCGTTTCGTTCATGCTTGATTGGACGCCGAACACGAACCATATCGGCCTGTACGTGGCCCAGAAGCTCGGCTACTTCAAGGACGCAGGAGTCAACGTGAAGATTCTGCCGACCGCTCAGGCCGGCGCGGAAACCAGTGTGGAGAACGGTGTGGCAAACGTCGGTTTCACCACGCTGAGCAATGTGGCCGCATTCAACTCGCAAGGCTCCGATCTGAAATTCGTCTTTGATCTGACGCAAAAGCCCGTGGCCCGCTGGTGCGCATTGGCCTCCCGTACCGACATCAAGACGCCGGCAGACCTGTCCGGCAAAACCTTCGTGAGCTTCGGCTCGGCAGAGCAGAACGCCGTGGTGCGTGAGATGATTAAGGATGCAGGCGGCACCGGCGAATTCAAGACCGCCACCGCCGGCACGAACACCTTCGAGACCCTTACTAGCGGCAAGGGCGACTTCGGCGGCTTCTACGTGACTTGGGAGGGTGTGGAAAGCGAGCTGAACGGCCCGGCGCTCAACTGCTTCGTTGCCTCCGATTGGGGCGTTCCCGGCAACCCGGACCAGCTCGGCTTCGCGGTCAAGGGCTCTTGCTTAAGGATTCCGCCAACGCCGACGCATTGAAGAAGTTCCTCTCCGCCACCAAGAAGGGCTACGACTACGCCCTGTCCAACCCGGACAAGGCCGCCGATATTCTCGTGGCACAGGCCAAGGAAGCCCAGCTGGATTCCAAGCTGACCCGTACCTCGATGGAAGAGATCGTCAAGAACGGCTACTGGACCACCGATGATGCCAAGTCGCTGCCCGGCACCGTGAACTTCGATGACGCCCAGCCTTACCTTGACTTCCAGTACAAGGCCGGCACCTACCAGGACAAGGACGGCAAGAACCCCAAGCAGGCTCCGCAGGCCAAGGAACTCGCCACTAACGACTACGTGGACTGAGCGACTGTAGGGAGGCCGGCTCCCCTCATTCTTGAGGGGAGCCATTTATATATTTCGAAGGCAAATGATGAACAATCTCAAGTCGTGGTTGGTGCGTATAGCGCCACCAGCCATTACCATCGGCCTGTTGCTGGTGGTGTGGGAGACGGTCGTACGCGCGGGACATGTCTCGGAACGTGTACTTGCTTCCCCCACCCAGATCATCGCCTCCATGGTGCGCACTTGGCCGGATTTGATGGATGCCGCCGCCATCACCACATATGAGGCTCTCACTGGATTTGCCATCGCCATCGTAGCGGGCGTGCTCATTGGCATCGGGCTGTACCTATCCAAAACCCTGCACCGTGCGTTCTATCCGCTGCTGGTGGCCGCACAGACCATTCCATTGATTACCGTGGCTCCGTTGTTCATGATTTGGTTCGGATTCGAGCCACTGGGCAAAATCGTTATTGTCGCCGTGTTCGGCGTATTTCCCATCGCCGTGCAGACCGCCCGTGGACTGACCGCCGTGCCGCAATTTTACGAAGACGTGGCACTGACCTGCGGAGCCACACGTGCATGGGCACTCTGGCACGTTAAGCTGCGTGTAGCCGCACGCCAGATCTTTGGCGGCATTCGCATCTCGCCGCCTACATTTTCGGAACGGCGGCCACCGCCGAATATCTGGGCGCAATGAACGGCCTGGGCATTTGGCTGCAGGCCGCGTTCAATTCGTTCCGCACTCCGCTGATCTTCTCCGCCACTGTAGTGGTGATCGCCGAAACCGCAATACTGCTAGGGTTGATTTCACTGGTCGAATGGCTGCTGCTCGGCAATGGAGCCGACGCGGATATCAGCGAGTAGCTCGTTCCTTACTTCACGCCCCAGCAATTAAGGACCGGCTTCGCCGGACTCACTCCGCCGAGCCGCACACTACCGCGCCCGGCTCGGCGGAGTGAACGAACAGCCCACAGGGCTGTTCTTTACTTCACGCCGCCAAATCGACGATCGCGGTGAATGTAGTTATCAATGGCGCGCCAGAGCACCTCACGGCCGCAGTCGGGGAACAGTTCAGGTACAAAGTCCAGCTCGGCGTACGCGGCCTGCCACGGCAGGAAGTTGGAGGTACGCTGCTCGCCGGAAGTGCGAATCACCAAGTCGCAATCAGGGATATCCGGATTATAGAGATGATCGGCAACCATCTTCTCGGTGACGCGGTCTCCGGAAATTCGGCCGTCACGCACCTCTCTTGCAATGGCTGCACAGGCATCGGCAATCTCGGCACGACCACCATAGTTGATGCAGAACACCACATCGATGACCTTGTTGTTCTTGGTGCGTTCCATTGCCACTTCAAGCTCGTCAATCACCGACTTCCACAGCTTCGGACGGCGGCCCGACCAGCGCACACGCACGCCCCATTCATCCATCTGCGCCACTCGGCGATGGATAATCTCGCGGGAGAAGCCCATCAGGAAACGCACCTCTTGCGGCGATCGCTTCCAGTTTTCAGTGGAGAACGTATACAGGCTTAGATAGCGCACACCGGCCTCTATGGCACCGGCAATGGTGTCGAACACCACCGGCTCAGCCGCTTGATGGCCATTGGTGCGGATCATGCCGCGCTGCTTGGCCCAACGGCCATTGCCGTCCATAATCACACCCACATGCCGGGGCACTTTGTTTTTGGGGAAATCAGGGATACGGGAGGGGTCGCTGAACGGAGCTGCGGGGATGTCCAACGACGTGTAATCAACGTTCTCAAAAGCCATACTCATGAATCTATCAAGCGCAGCGAACGAATCGGCCGTTCGAGATAATACTCCCCCCAATCTTCAACCAACTCTTGCACAATACGCTCCAATGGCGCGTTATCAAGCATCGACCAGTCGCCTCGAATCAGGGCATCAAGCTGACTCAATACAAGCGGCGCGATACGTCGGGCATCGGTGGTGTGGTCGGCCTCGCACATCACACCGCCTGACGCGATGGAGAAGTAACGGCGCTCGGGCTTGCCGCACACCACGCAAGTGGCGAGACGCGGCGTCCAGCCGGCCAGCGCCAGGGCCCTCATCACGTAGGACTCGCTGATGGTCTGCGATGCATGAGCATGTTTGGCGAGCGCATTCAATGCACCGATAAGCAGCCGATACTGGTTCGGCAATTGCTCATGCTCGGTGCTGACGAGCTTATCAATGGTCTCCACAATGACGTTGGCAGCCTCGTACGCCGCATAATCGGCAGCTATTGCGGCACCATACGAAGCGACGGATTCAGCCTGTGAAACGACGTCCAACGAACGGCCCTCAGCAATAAGCAGATCCACGCGCATGAACGGTTCAAGCGTGCCCCGAACCGTGATTTAGTACGTCGTACGCCTTTGGCCACGGCTCGAATCTTGCCATGCTCGCGCGTCAGCAGGGTGATGATGCGGTCGGCCTCACCAAGTTTGGCGGTTCTCAGCACCACGCTTCATCTCGGTACAGCGGCATCATCCCTCCTTTCGCAACGTTTGCGCCATATGTCAGTAAACGAACAGACCCCAGAACGCGAAGAACAACAACACGTTCAGCATAGTGAACGCCACCAGCCAGAACAGTACGCGGCCAAGTCGAGTGGAGGCGAGCACCGGTTCGGCACCGGTGACGATATCACGAACCGCCTCGCGCCTGGGCGGCAACTGGATAAGGCCACGATGCCAGGCCACCTCTATAAGCCTCATGAACACGCGAGACCATGCCCAGACCACCAGCACAGACACCACTTGGATCACCGGCCAGCTCCAATACATCACCCCGGGCGTTTCCGTGGGCGCGCCACCCCAGGCAAGTTTGACCACGCCCATAATCACTTGGCCTAGTCCGGCGAAGAAGATCAGCATCGCGGCCAGCGTGGTAAGGGTAAGCGTCAGCAACGATCCGCCGAAACCATGGGCGAAACCCAATACCACGGGCTTGGCAGGCAGAAGCATGCCAGCCCGCTTTGCCTCCCTCCGATTGCGCCGCCACTGTGCGTTCAACGCGATCTTGCGGCCAAGCGCTACCAATCCCAATATCGTTGAGGCCATAAGCAGCAGCACAACGGCGACATGCACGATCACGCCGTATATGGTTCCCACCCGACGGGCTTTCAACGCTCCCGGCAACCCAATCGACTGGTACAGGCCAGCGCCGGCCACGCGTTCACTGGTTTGCGTATAGCCTGCCGTGGTACCTACCGTCCAGTCGATCAGGTCATTCACATAGGCATCCGCGAATGGAGTTCCGGCCTCCGACTCGTCCCCCAAGCGGAGCACGTGGTTGGCCACGGGATAACTGCGTACGGTCACATCCCAGTTGTTGGCCTGGTGCGCGTTGTGCAGAATCGCGCGCACACCATCGACCTGTGCGGTCATCACATCCTTCGACCCATAGGCCACAAAAGTGGGAACGGCGTAGGCGGCAGGTTTGAGCGTATCAAGATCGAAATTCGTCAGCGAGAACAAATCGGTGTCCGCGCTGAACACACGCTGGACAATGGACTGATAGCCATCATTCGCACCGGCAAGCGTAAAGTCCTGGGTGACGAAGAAGCCCAACGACTGGCGTGGGCTGAATACCATCGGACTCAAGAGAATCTGGAAAGCGACATCCGGGTCATCCTGCAGCAGGTACGAGGATATCCAAGTGGATTCGGACGTGGCGTAAATGCCGACCTTGGCATTGTCGACGTTCTCAAGCTGCCGCAAATATGCAATCACCTGATCATAGGCTTTGGCGGAGGCCATGTAGTCGCGGTTGACGTCGGTGGTGTTCCAAACTGGTTTATCGAGTACTGCGGTCACAAAACCGGCTGAAGCCATGTCGGAGGCCACATCGCCAAATGAGTTATCACAATTGCCGTAACCGGCACCGTGCATGAACACCACACCCGGTCGTTTGCCGGCAGCTCCCTGCGGCTCGCGAATAAGCACCTTGATGGTCTGCACGCCGTTCTTGTTGGCCTTGCCGCGCACTCCGGTCTCTTGAGTCAGGTTGCCGTCGCTGGTCATATTCAGGGTGATATACCGTTCACTGACCTGATAGGTGCCTTTACTGGGCAATGCTTCGCCGGTCGGATTGGCAAAAGTGACGTCCGTATCATTGGTAAGCGTGGCCATGGATTGGCCGGTGGGCTCGATATTCCATGGCACGGTAGTGAGATTGGAGATAGAGACCAGCACGCCCATCAGCATGATGAAGATGGGCAGACTGACCATGAGCCGGTGGAGGCTGGTCCACGGCTTGGCCTTCACGGTCAGACGCTGCTCTTCTTGTGGCACGAAAGGTTATTGTAGCCGTTCCACGGTAATTATGCCGTGGGGCGCATTCAGCGATTGGGATGCTGAATGGGAACCACCACCGGACCGGTGGCGTTGACGGGAACCAGGCCATCGGCCTCCATTTGGGCGGCGATTTCCTGCGCCTTGGTAAGCAACGTGTCTACGATCTGGTCTTCGGGCACGGTCTCGATGACCTTGCCCTTGATGAAGATCTGTCCCTTGCCGTTGCCGGAAGCCACGCCGAGGTCGGCCTCGCGGGCTTCGCCGGGGCCGTTGACGATGCAACCCATAACGGCCACGCGAATCGGCGCGGTCACGTCCTTCAGCCCCTCGGTCACGGCCGAGGCAAGCTGAATCACATCCACCTGGGCTCGTCCGCAGCTCGGGCAGGAGATGATGTCGAACTTGCGCGGGCGCAATCCCATGTATTCAAGGAGTTTGCAGCCCACCTTGACCTCTTCGACCGGCGGGGCGGACAGCGAGACGCGAATCGTATCTCCGATGCCTTCGGCGAGTAGTGCGCCGAACGCCAGGCAGGATTTGATGGTGCCCTGCCAGGCCGGACCGGCTTCGGTGACGCCGAGGTGCAGCGGCCAGTCACCCTTGGAGGCAAGCAGACGATAGGTTTCGACCATGGTGATCACGTCATGGTGCTTGACGGAAATCTTGAAATCATGGAAGCCGACGTCCTCGAACATGTGAGCTTCCTTCAATGCGGAGGCCACCAATGCTTCAGGAGTGGGGCCGCCGTATTTGGCGTAGAGTTCCTTGTCCAACGAACCGGCGTTCACACCGATACGCAGAGAGATGCCGGCATCAGTGGCTGCTTTGCAGATCGAGGGGCCGACTTCATTGAATTTACGGATGTTGCCGGGGTTCACGCGTACGGCTGCGCAGCCGGCATCGATGGCCTGGAACACGTACTTGGACTGGAAGTGAATATCCGCGATGATCGGCACCGGCGACTTCCTGCAGATCTCCGGCAATGCGTCCGCATCGTCCTGACTCGGCACAGCCACGCGCACGATATCGCAACCAGCTGCGGTCAGCTCGGCAATCTGCTGCAATGTGGCAGGAACATTGGCCGTAAGCGTGTTGGTCATCGACTGCACGGAGATGGGGGCTCCCCCACCGACCGGCACCGAGCCGACCATGATGCGGTGAGACTTGCGACGCGGGTGCAGCGGCGATTCGCTGGTCAATTCGACCGGATTACCGGTTTTGCGGAACGGTTTTTCGGCGGATTTTTCCGTATTCAAGGTATTCATCATTGTTTGTTTATCAAATCATCGGCACGGTGACGAGCTTCAAGCTCAATCTGTCCCATTTCCTCCACGTCAGTGAACAGCGGGTTGCCACGCAGTTCGGCATCCATCTGGTCGAGCACGGCCTTCACCGTGTCCACGATGCCAAGGTACGGCAGACGATGGTCGAGGAAGGCGTGCACGGCCTGCTCATTGGCCGCGTTGAGCACGGCCGTATGCTTTTCGGATGCACCCAGGCAATGGCGGGCGAGCTGGACGGCGGGGAACGCCTCATTGTCCAACGGCTCGAACGTCCAGGTTGCAGCCTGCGTCCAGTCACATGCGGCAGCCACATTGTCCATGCGGTCAGGCGCGGACAAGCCGAGCGCGATGGGCAGGCGCATGTCCGGCGGCGAAGACTGGCAGATAGTGGCGCCATCCACGAATTCGACCATGGAATGGACAATGGATTGCGGGTGCACCGTTACGTCAATACGGTCCGGCGGCACATCGAACAGTCGGGAAGCCTCAATAACCTCGAGTCCCTTGTTCATCAGGGTCGAGGAATTGATGGTCACAACCGGCCCCATGTTCCACGTCGGATGATGCAACGCCTGCTCAGGCGTGATATTCGCCATATCGGCACGTTTCCAGCCTCGGAACGGACCACCGGAAGCAGTGACCACCAACTTGGAGACCTCGGCATGGGTGCCGGAACGCAACGACTGCCAGATGGCGGAATGTTCGGAGTCGACCGGATTGATCTGATCGTCGCGCACTTGCGCGCTGAACAGCAGATGACCGCCGGCAACCACTGATTCCTTATTGGCCAGGGCAAGCTGCGAATCGGCTTTCAGCGCGGCGATGGACGGCTCAAGGCCAATGGAACCGGTGATGCCGTTCAATACGACGTTCGCGCCGGAACCGGCCAATGCTATTACGGCATCCGGTCCACCGGTCACGCGGGTGTCGCGGGCACCGGCCTGTTGCAGCGCCTCCTTCAGTGCCGGAATCTTGGTGCTGTCGAATACCGCGACTTCCGGTACACGGAATTGTGCGGCCTGACGAGCTAGCAATTCGATATGAGCGCCGCCGGCGGCCAAACCCGTAACAGTGAAACGCTCAGGATGGCGTGCAATGACATCAAGGCCTTGTGTGCCGATGGATCCGGTAGATCCAAGAATTACGACGGTGGAGTTGGAGACTACGCTCACTGTTCCTTCTTCGTATCATCATGATCCAGCGTCGGGAAAGACAGATCCGGGATGCTTGAATTGAAATCATCGCTGGTTGGGAACAGCGAGGGGAACGGCATGTCGGAAATCTGTTCCGGACGCTTTGTCTCGGCATCCTTGCTGGGCTGGGCTGCCGGCTTCGGTGTGCTCACGGGCTCGGCCGGCACATCATCAGAGTGGTCGGCAACCGGAATCGGAACGGATCCGGTGGTGCGCACCGGCTTGTTGGCCGGCGCAAAGGAGACCGGCATGGTCTCAGGCGCAGGCTGGTGACGCGTCTGCGCGTGCGGCGGCTCCGGTGCTGCAGGGTCTTCGCTCGGCGCTGCAGGAGCGGCGGCTGCGGCAGTAACCGGTGCGGCAGCCGGAGCAACAGGAGCCGGCATATCGTTCAATTTCAGTTCTTCCGGCGTGCCCAGACTCGGCATCTTGGTTCAAAAGACGGCACGCTCACCGCAGGGATATCCTGTGAGGCTTGCGCCATATGGGCCAAGGCGGCCAGCGAGGAATCGCTCTCAGCCGTCGGAGGGACCGCAGGAGCTACCGGGGTCACCGGAGCTGCCGGAGCCACAGGAACCGCCGGAGTAGACGGGGCCGCGGGGGCAGATTTTGCTCCGAACGACGGTGCATCGGAGACCACAGGCTGCGGTGCTGCGGACGAAGCAGGTGCGTATGACGCCGGCTGATATGCCGCTGGAGCAGACGCGTTATCGGCCTGCTCAGCTGCAGGACGAGCCACAAACAGATTCTGTTCGGCCTGATGCAAAGCATCGAACGCATCATCAGAGGCAGCGGCCTGAGGTGCGAAACGTGCGTCGCAGCCGGGCGCTGTGCATTGGCAGCGAACAGCGGCGAAACGGCTTCCGCCGGGGCTGCCACCGCTGCTGCGGGAGCCGGGGCCGCAGCAGCGGCTGGTTCGTTGGCGGAAGCGCCACCGACTCGAGCGTAGGACTCAATACGGCTGAGCAACTGAACGCACGCGTTTAGGAAATAGTCGACCTGACGCTCGTCATAGCCCTTCTTGCCCTTGCGCTGGGTGAAGATGACATTGCTCACCGAAACGGCGTTGAGATCAGCCAAGTCACGGACATCGTCTTCGGTGACACCGTCGACGCCGAGGGATGCAGCGACTTTATCCACAATCTGATCGGTAAGACGGTCGACCTGCTTCTTGTCATACGACGGCCGCTTGGCCTCACCGGGCTTGAAGCGCTCGCCCTGCTCACGTTCCACATGCTCGAGAATCTGCTGGTACAGGTTCTCAGTCTGTGCCTTCCACGTCACACGACCATGCTGGGTGATCTCCCATGCAGTCTGCTTGTCGACCACCGCACGCTCGAGACGATTAAGCGCTGCGTCGACCTGGGCAATCACATAGCCGTCCTTGGTCAGGTCGAACGACACCGACTGAATATCACGCTGGGTAAGTCTGATTCCCTCACTGTCGTACAAAGCGTGGGCCCGCTCTAGAAAAGCGTCGACCTGAGCAGGATCATATCCCCACTTACGCTTGCCTGCACGTGCAATGCCTGCCTTGCCGTCCCCTTCGCGAAGTTCCTGCGCCATCGGCTAATCGACCTCCTGCTGGATAAACAAATCTGTCCACAACTGTACGTGATTGTTGCGACGCTCGCGTGTATTTAGGCGGAAATTCACAGTTTTTGGCCTTCTTGACACTGGTCGGCCTCATTTCGAAAGCGCAGTGAAAGTGGGCAATAAGGGACTCGAACCCCTGACATCCACCGTGTAAAGGTGGCGCTCTAACCAACTGAGCTAATTGCCCGCGAATGTCAACAATAGCGTAAGGACGGCACAGCCGTCACTTGCACACGCCGGACGCCGCAATCATGACCTTTCGCCAAGGCCATGGCTTCCGCCCGTCGTTCCGATTCAGCGGCCCTTGCCGAAAGCGCGCAGACGGATACCATTCCAGTCCGGGCTGACAGTCAGCGGAGTGGCGGCGTTCATGCCTGCGGTCTGGGCGGCGGACTGCACGGTGGAAGAGCTGGCGGCTCCCGGACGACCGGGCTTCGGCGTCAACACCCACAATGGGCCGTCATTGCCGAGCACCGCGTAGGCATCGACGATGGTATCGGACAGTTCGTCCTCGTCGTCGCCATCGCGCCACCACAGAATGACACCATCCACGGCGGAGTCATAATCCTCGTCTACAAGCTCCTCACCCGTGAGCTCCTCGATCTTGGCGCGTACGGAGTCGTCCACGTCGTCGTCCCAGAGCCACTCCTGGACGATGTCGCCGGGCTTGAAACCAAATTCTTCAGCGTTCTGCGATGCCGTTTGATTCACAGGGGCTACATTAGCAAGTCATGGCGAACAAATACGTTAACGCGACCAAAAATCTCGCTTTGTGACCGTTTCACCGCAAAATTCCAAGCGCTCACGCCGTGCAATGCGGCAAGTCGTCGGCCTGTCCTTTGCCGATGGCCACCAGTGCCTGATAGGCCTCGTCCAAGGTGGCGACCTTGACATCGCGCAGCCCGTCGGGCACATGGCCTGCCACCTCGCTGCAATTATCCGCAGGAGCCAGGAACCATGTGGCACCGTCGCGTTTGGCACCAAGCATCTTCAGCTGAATGCCGCCGATTTTGCCGACATTGCCCTTCTTGTCGATAGTGCCCGTGCCGGCGATGGTCTTGCCGCCACTTTCACTCTCGGGAGTCAGCTTGTCGATAAGGCCCAGCGTGTACATCATGCCGGCGGACGGCCCGCCGATGCTATCCACATGCATCGTCACCTTGGCATGGGCGAGCGATGCGGCATCAATGCCCAACTCATCGGCGTGTGCTTTGGCATACGCCAATCCCACTTCGCTGGCCGAGGACTGGGAACCGGCCATGTCCTTGTCGACCGTCTTCTGGTATTCGTCGGCCGTCTGCCCCACTGGCACCGTCGCTTCCCTTGGCATGATCTCCATCTTCGGGTTCGCCCATGCCCACACGGCCTGTGCATTGATAATCGTGTAGCCGGGCACGCCGGAAGCGTTGACCGTGGTCAACAGCAATGAGCCGGAATCTTGGTACGTGGAAACGCCTTTGCCGGATACATCGATGACTGTGCCGTCCTCGACGCTACCGAGCACATTCTGGGTCGGCCCCGGCCCCTCGATGACATACGGGCTGGGCAGCAATAGTATCGCCACACCGAGCAATACGGCGAACGCGCCGATGAAATGACGCGGAGAACGAGCCGCCAGGTATCGTCTCACCCTCTGCGCGGCGCGCGAAAAACGCGATTGTCCGGTTTCCTTGGATGAGTTGGAAGATGACGCGGCCGAATCATCGTGTTCTGGCTGTGCTTCCATAGCGGCCAAAGACCCGGATTGCCGATTCGTGTGACGTACAGACATATGCAACAGTGTATGCGAGTGACCGAAATGAACACACAACACACATATTCCTCGGCCGCCAGCGAACGGGCGCGGGCACAACCTACACTTGGGATAACACACCGCGGCAAAGAAGGATACGCATGGACGACAACGCGATTCACGAATGGCTGATCAAGTGCTTCGGCCCGATTCAGGGAGAAATGGCTTGGCAACAGATCAGCCAGCTGCCAGAGGAGATTCGCGCGCAGATGATGAGCCAGGATCCGAGCCGTCTGCCAGATCCTGCGGAAGTCCAGCAGATGATGGCAGCGTTCAGTGCCGGCGGCCTGAACACCATGGGCGATATGCAGCGCACGGTCGAAGAGGGACCGATCAACGTCAAGCTCGCCAAATCGATCGCATTGCAGCAGGCCAACGCTTCCGGCTCTCAGCCAGCGTGTCCGCAGTGGACGGTGAAGCCGCTCGACGTGCTATGAGCGAGGCGAATCTGTGGCTGGACACGGCATGCGAGTTCGATCCCGCTCCCGGAGAGCCCGATGTGCTCACCCGCGCCGGATGGGTGGAAGGCACCATCGACCAATGGGCCAAATTCGCCGCTCCCGTGGCCGAGTCGATGAACGACGCTTTGGCCTCGGTGATTTCCGAGCGCCTCGGCGGCATGCTTGGCGACGGCGAAGTGGCCGGCGTGTTCGCAGGCCCAGTGCCGATTCCGATTCCTGACGGCATGAAGGATCCCGGCCAACTCATGAAATTGCTGGGCAACACGTCCTTTGCCATGCAGCTGGGTCATGCGGCTGGCAATCTGAGCCATGAAGTGCATGGCAGCTTCGATCAGGGTATCTCTCTGCTGAAGAACCCTGCCGGTGGCCTGATAGCCCAGAACGCCACCGAATACGCCAAATTGCTGAATGGCGAGGCACCTGCGGAAGCCACTGACGAGACAAGTGAAACAACCAATCCCATTGGCTTCACTTCGGCCGCAACCAGTGCCGGCACGATTGACAATTCCGATTCGGGCGAAACCAGCACAACCGTCGGGTCCTCGGATGACGCAAACGCCGCAGACACCGCCGCATTCGAGCAAGCATTCGCCGGATTCGACTCCAACGAAAAGATTCCCGGGTCCGAGGTGCTGTCTTTCCTTGCGCTGCAGGAAATGGCCCATGCCCGCCTCTATGCTTCGGTTCCTTGGCTGATGCCCCGGTTTGAAGCACTCATCGGCAAGTATGCGCGTGGCATCTCCATTGATTTGGATGCCATGGAAGAACAACTGCGCGATGCCACTTCCATGGATCCTGAATCGATTTCCGGAGCGGTGAATCTCACCAAAGTAGGCATCCCCGATACGCCTGAACAGCGTGAAGCGCTGGCATCGTTGGAATCATTGCTGGCCATGGTTGAAGGCTGGGTGGATTGCGTGGTGTGGCGTGCCGGCATGGCTCACCTTCCGCATATCGAGCAGCTGCGCGAAATGATGCGCCGCGAGCGTGCAATGGGAGGCCCAGCGGAACGCACTTTCGAGAGCCTGCTCGGCCTGCAACTACGCCCTAAGCGCATGCGTGAAGCCGCCGGCCTGTGGGAGATGATCACGGTGGCCGAGGGGCCGGACGGACGTGATGCCAAATGGTCGCACCCGGATTTGCTGCCGGCCTTGCCTGGTGACAAGCCCGCGGATGGCGTTGCGACCGAATCGAGTGATTCGTCTCAATCCTCCGTCAATGCCGGTAGCTCTACTTCGCACCCTGCAGCGGATGGCAAGACCGACAACATCGACTGGGATGCCGAACTGTCCAAACTGCTCGGCGAAGATGGCAGCGACGGCCCGGATACCCCGGACCAGCCTGACAATCCTCAACAGCCGAACGAGTGACGGCATCGCCATCGCTTAGGGCACATTATTTACACCGAGCGAGCCGAAGAAAAGCTGCTTGAAGCAATGTTCACAAGAAGCGGGAGGGGCGGCGCTGCTGCGCCCCATACCCATCCTTGGTCCGCGCATATGACAGATGCAGCGAGTCCTCGGCTCGTGTGACGCCCACGTACATAAGCCGTCGCTCCTCTTCCAACGTCTCCCCCGGTTCCGGTGACCCGTACGGCAATAGCCCTTCGGAGCAGCCGACCAGAAAGACGTGTTTGAATTCCAGACCCTTGGCCGCATGGATGGTGGAAATCATGACGCCGGGGTCGGTGCTCTGCTGGCTGCCTGTGGCGTCCAATCCCATGGCTTCCAACAGGGCCTGCGTGTCGTGGCATCATCCGCGAGCGACGAAGACTGCCATCCGGAATCCTTACGCACGCGGAATTTCAGCCTTGCCGCGCGCAATGCCGCACCGAAAACCGGCTGCTGCGCGTTGATGCGCGTCAGAATCGCGCAATCGGAGGGCTTCGCACCCTGCGCAACAAGTCGTGCGATGCGAGCCGCCACACCTTGTGCTTCCAGGTCATCGGTGTCATAGGCCGTTCGGCTGATGCGTACCCCCTTCTCCCTGGCGGAAACCAGCTTCAAATAATCCTCACGATTGGGGGCCGCGGCAAGCACCCGATTGGCGAGACCCACCACTTCAGGAGTCGAACGGTAGTCGGTGTTGAGGTTGATGTCTGCAGACAGAGGGCCGAACTCATCGGCGAACTGCAACAGATGCCAGCTGGATGCACCCGCGAACGAGTAGATGGTCTGTGCAGGGTCGCCGACCACACATACATTGCGGTTCATAGCAGCCTTGCCATTCGGCCCGTCTCCCCCAAGCCATAAGTTCAGCAAACGATGCTGCAGCGGAGAAACATCCTGATACTCATCAACGGTGAGCCAGCCGATGGAGGAACGAATCTGCGCCGCCGCTTCGGGAAAATCATCCATGATGTGGCATACCAGCAGCAGGATGTCGTCAAAATCGATTTCTCCTCGCGATGTTTTCTCTTGCTCATACGCATCATAGATAGCGGAGAATCGAGCGGCATCGAACCTGCGGGCGGCTGACGATTGGCCTCTACGCTGATACGCGCGTAATCATCGATGGGTACCAGAGAAATTTTGGCCCAATTGATTTCAGCCAGTACATCGCGCACGGTTAGTGCATCAATATCTCGTACAGCGGTAGCACGAGTGATGGCACGAGATACGGTGTCACGCTGATCTTCGATGAGATGCGGGAATGGCGCTTCACAGACGTCGGCCCACACACTGTTGAGCTGGCGCAATGCCGCAGAGTGAAAAGTAGCGGCGGTAACACCGGATGTACCGCCTTGCAGCCCCAGCTGCTCAAGTCGAGCACGCATTTCGGCAGCGGCTTTCACCGAAAACGTAACGGCAAGCACCCGCTCGGGCTTCCATGCTCCCGTCGCGCAGGCATAGGCGATGCGTCGCGTAACGGTACGGGTCTTGCCCGCGCCTGCACCGGCGATGATGCGCACCGGGCCATTCAGCGTAGTCGCCGCTCGGCGCTGCTGCTCATCGAGCCTTCAAGAATCTGCTGCGCTTGTTCCATGACCTCCATTGTGGCACGAAACCGAAAACCAGTGCGAAAACTACGTCATGAAGAGCCGGACATGTATTAGTGTGGAAGAGTGATGAAACGTAGCAACTATATGCTGGCAGCGCTTACCTCGGCTGTCCTGCCGAATCTGGCCATCGCGGGCGCGCGTGGAAGCACGCAGCCCAGCGCAACCGATGAGGGCAAGGGCATCGATCAGGCAGTGGTGCAGGATGCCTCAGGCAAACTGTATGACGTATATGCCACTGACACCAAAGAGGGACGCGCTCGTCTGACACGGCGTGTGCAAGCGGCTCAGACGCTTGCCTTGGCCCGCGAGCCGGGTGGCCTTGGATTCGATTTGGATCATGTCATTGCATTCACTCCCGGCGACGAGCCTCAGATCGGGCAGACGACGACCACGCAGTCCGCTGTTCAGCCCGAGGCTCAGAGCGCCCGTAAGCCCGGCCCGACAGGGGAAACTGCGGTGATGATTGCGGTTCATCGCGAGGGACAGGCGCGCTCGCTTGACTTGCTTACTCTTGATGACTGCGCTTCGGTCGGCACTGCATTGGGTGCTATTCATCGCCTGCCAACGGCATTTCTCTCGGCCGCCAAATATCCGGTGTTCACCACTGGCCAGATTCGTTCGCAACTGACCGCCTGGATTAAGCGTCTGCGCTCGGCAGGACATGTGCCGCAGGAAATCACCAATAGTTGGGCGCGAATCATAGAGACCGAGGGACTGTGGTCGTTCTCCACATGCATGGTGCATGGCGGCTTCTCAGACGGCGACTTCCTGTTCTCGGGTTCGGCTATTACTGCCGTGACCAATTGGCAGGATATGCAGGTCAATGATCCTGCGCGCGATCTTGCCTGGATTTTCGGCAAACTTGACGAATCCCACCGCAATGCGGTGCTTTCCGCATACGGCCGCATGATGGGCTCTCGCCTTGATGACCTGATCATGCTGCGCGCCAACCTATGGTTGCAGATGGAGCAGGTCGGCGACTTTATCCAAGCATTGAATCGTGCGGATAATAATCGCATCATGCAGTTTAAGGCTCAGGTTGAGCGTCTCGCTCATCAGCTGGGCGTTATCAGCCGTGATACTACGCCGTCTACGGCCGCTCCGGCCGCTGGCACAACCGCCAAGTCCGCTTCCCCATCCACCATTACCGTCGGCACTTTGCTGCGGGAGGATGACCGCCGCTACGCCGAGGCTGACGATACGACCAACGAGACCACGGAACCGTCCGACGAAACCCCCGATCCGGATCGTACCGGCTCGGCTGAGGTCGTTGCCGCGGGAGAAGCAGACGTGACCCCGGCTGTGCCTGCCGCCGCTGAGGATAACGATCAAACCGCCGGCAGTCCGGTGACCGGCACTGGCTCAACCAAGCCGCAGCCCGCCAATGCCGAGCAAGGTGACGACGCGGTAACCATCACGCTCAAAGAGCTCATTGAGATGAACGATCAGCAGGCGGCGTCGGCATCTTCCGCCAACGTGGAGGATGCCGGCAAGGGCGAGGCTGATGACGATACCAATGATCGCCTGTCGCAGTCTGGTGCTGAGACCACGGTTATTCCCTTGCTTGAGCGCGAGGAAAGGGCGTTGCGTGACGCTCGCGCAGGACTGGCTGGGTACGATGACGAGGGCAATCCCTTGCATGACGGTCAGGACGACACACCTTCACGTGGAGTTCCGGAAACCACGCCGAGCGCGTAACCGGTCATCTCATGCCGACGTTACGCGGCACAATAGAACCAACGGATATGGCTGGAAACAGCCAACAATCAACCGCCCGGCGACGGGCATCATCGAGGAGCATTCATGGACATCGAACTGGGCATCCAAAACGTGGCACGACCGGTGAACTTCAGTACCGAGGAATCGGCCGACAGCGTCGGCAAGGCTATCGCACAGGCCGTAGCCAACGGCGAAACCATCAATCTGACCGATGATAAGGGTCGTCACATCATCGTGCCCGCCAAGGCACTGGGCTATGCCATCATCGGTTCCGAGACCAAGCACGCCGTCGGTTTCGGCGCTCTGTGACGATACGGATTGTTCAAGGGCTTACAGCAAGCCTCCGCGAGAGCGGAGGCTTTGTGCTATCGGTATAACGGCAGCGCGCCGCGTCGGACGATTTCGGCCACGGTGACCTCATCGGTCAGGTTCTCTCCCAACAGATTCGGTTTGCCCTTACCATGCCAGTCCGATCCGCCTGTGACCAGCAAATGGTAACGTGCGCAAATGCCCAGCAATCGTTCGCGTTGTTCGGGAAGGTTGCCACGATGCCACACTTCCAGGCCATCCAGCCCTTCCGCAATCAACGCTTCAATCTGCTCATCGGAAAGCAGTCTCCGGTTTCGGCTCAAATCACCGGCATGAGCAATCAGAATCACACCGTCAGCCCCCTTCACGGCAGCAACCACCTCGCGCGCGGTCGGCGACGGCGTGGGAATGTAATATTTGGAGGACGCGCTGACCGCATCGGCAAACGCCTCAGAACGATTTTGATACACCCTGGCGGCAACCAGCGCATCGGCGATATGCGGACGTCCTATAGTGGTGTTCCCGCCTTCCTTGACCTGGGCGAGCACGGACTCCCATGAAATCGGAAGGTCCTTGGACATAAGTTCCACCATACGTTGCGTACGCCGCAATCGTGCCTGGCGAGTACGCGCGAACAGATCCACGATGCATTGATTCGTGGGATCATATTGGAATCCGAGCATATGCACGGAAACACCGTCATCGGTGGCCGTGATTTCAGTGCCGCGCAGTAGCGGCAGCCCTACCTTGCGTGCCGCGGCCTCGGCCTGAGGCCAACCGGCAGTAGTGTCATGATCGGAAATGGATACACCTTTAAGCCCCACAGCCTTGGATTGCTCGGCCAACACAGCCGGCGTCTCCGTGCCGTCGGAGAAGGCGGTGTGGCAATGGATGTCCCACCCGGTTGTGGGCGGTTCCATAGGCATCACGTATCCAGTCATACTGTCCATCGTAACCTCATTTCGCCCCTCCCATGTCTGCAACTCGATTCGCTACCAGGCAAAACCGAACATTCTCTTCCTATCTGACAACCACAGCGGTTAATCTTGAGCGCAGTACCCACACCGGAGGATTCCATGACGCACACGAACAGCACAAACGGCGCACGTAACGATACCAGTACTGCCTCAATTCCCCGGCTCACTGGCTGGAGGCACAGCGCCACATGGACTTATCTCATCATGCTGATTGCTTCGGCAGTGGCATTGGGAGCCTCGTTCATACTTTCGGCCGAGACGCTGCAGCTGGCACGCCATCCTGAGTCCTCATTGGGATGTGATGTAAATGCCGTGGTCTCTTGTTCCACGGTGGCTCAATCATGGCAGGCGGAACTCGTGAAATTCGGCGGGCTCTCCTATCCGAATGCGTTCTTCGGCATCGCCGCCGAATCAGTGTTCATTACCATTGCCGTGATTGGTATGGCGCGCGTGCGCGTGCCGCGATGGTTTGCCACTTGCACATGGTTTGGCGGCTTGGCAGCATTGGCCTACTCATACTGGTTGAGCACGCAGTCGCTGTTCGTGATTCACGCGCTATGCCCGTGGTGCTTGACGCTGATGTTCTCCACCACCATCCAGTTCATGGCGTTGAGCCACGCAACCGTGGCCGTGCAGGGATTGCCGTCTCGCAAGGTCACTGACGAAGAGAACGGCATCGCTTCCGATATGCCGCAGATACCGGCCGGGTTGAACAAGTATTACCGCCTCAACATCGACCTTATGGTTGACGTGCTGTGGATTGTGGCGATTGTAGTGCTGATTATCGTCACCGAGGGCGCAGCACTGTTCGCCGCATAAGCGGCTAATAACGACGTATCTCTCCTTCCATCAGCCTCACGGCTGGCGCTTCTCTCACCAGAGGGAGGTCAGGAACGGAGCAAATCGATATCGGCAACCAGCGTGGCCGAGCCGGTGAGTTTGACGTCCTCGTCGGTCACGTCCACTCGCAGAGTGCCGCCGCGCACGGTGATGTCCCAGTGTGAGATGCCGGTCTTGGCGCGTAGCACAATGCCTGTGGCGCACAAGCCCGTACCGCAGGAGAGGGTCTCTCCGCAGCCTCGTTCGTTGACACGCATCGTCGCCTCACCCACTGCGGTGTTGTGGTCGATATCATCAATACGCACGAATTCCACGTTCTGATCGGATTCGATAGTTGGGTTGACCACCGGCTTGGTAACCAAATCCAGATCCTCGACCACTGGCAGCGTGGAGAAGGCATCTTCAATCACCGCCACCACATGCGGGTTGCCCATGTCGACGAACGTGCCACGTGCCGAGCCATCGTTGCCGGGAATAGTGACTTCATAGGCGTCGGTCTCGCCGATTCTCCACTCCCCCATTTCCACCTGGAACACATTGGCACCATACGGCTTCACGTTGCCACGAGGGGTCAGAATCTTGACGCCGGCTCGGGTTCCAAGGCGGAACGGCTCGGTGGAGTCAGCCACGCCCTCACGCTGGGCGAATAAAGTGATGGCGCGTGTGCCGTTGCCGCACATCTCAGCCAACGACCCGTCTGCATTGCGATAGTCCATGAACCATTCAGCGTCACCTGCCTGCACAGCCATGATTTGCTCATCGCTCAGATCAGACACGAACTCAGGCTTGGTCAGGCGAATCAGTCCATCGCCGCCAATGCCGAAATGACGGTCGCACAGGAACCGTATCTCATCGGCAGTGGGCTCGAAATCGCCGGTTTTGTCGAGGTACACCACGAAATCATTGCCGGTTGCGTGTGTCTTAGTTACTCGTTGCGGAAGACTCATGGCTTTCAGAGTACTCTAGGGAACGAAACAATACTGTTCACAGACTGTTTCCGTGAACAGTGTGGGACTGGCCGCACGGCCGGCCTCGGGCATTTCGTACCGATACACAGTCTTGTAGGAGGATTCTGGCATGAGCTCATCAGCGCCCATCGGCGTCTTTGATTCAGGGCTTGGAGGCATTTCCGTTGCCCGAGAAATCGCCAAGGACATGCCGGCTGAGCACGTGCTGTATTTCGGCGATTCCGCCAACGCCCCGTACGGCGTCAAGACCCCGGAGCAAGTGAAGGCCTTAAGTTTTGACATCGTGGAACGATTCGTTGAACACGGTGTCAAAGCCGTGGTCATTGCCTGCAATACCGCTACCTCCGCCGCGGTGAACGATTTGCGCGAGCATTATGACATTCCAATCATCGGCATGGAGCCGGCATTGAAAGTGGCTTGCGACCGCGGGGACGCCCCTCTCGGCCAGCAGCATATTCCACAGCGGGTGATTGTGGCAGCTACTCCCCTGACCTTGCGTGAGCGGAAATTCGCCGAGCTTATGAAGCGTTTCGACTCCGATAACACGATTTTCAAGGAACCCTGCCCGGATCTGGTGGAGATTGTGGAGTCCGGTCAGCTTGGCAATCATGATCTGGTGATGCGCACGCTGCACCACTACTTTGACCGATATGACCTGGACCGCATTGATTCTGTGGTGTTGGGGTGCACGCATTTCGTGTTCTACCGCGACTATTTCCGTGAACTGCTGCCCAAGCATGCCGCAATCATCGATGGCAACGAGGGGACGGTTCGTCACCTTGGCGTGGTATTGGAATCATTGGGCAAGCTGGCACCGAAGGATGCACTTGGCCGCGTGGAGATTTCCAATTCCGACCCATCTGAGCGCATTGCCAAGCTGTCGCATGACCTGCTGAGTGCCTGACCTTGGCCACCCTCTTTGAGGGGAGCCAAGGCAAACAAACAGACATTTCGTGGGTCCATTGCCCACATCTTTGTCCAAACAGCGCGCGTAAGCTCATGACTACTTGAACAAAATAGGGGGTTTGGTATGGCAAAGACCGCAATGATTGATGTAGCGGCGGCTTTCGTGCTATTTTCGGCTGCGGCGTGATGGATCGCATGCTCGAAGATGGCATTGATGTGGACATGTGTTACGGCGTGTCCGCGGGGGCAGCCAATATGACCTCGTTCATCGCCCGCCAGCATGGGCGCAACCACACTTTCTATACCAAGTACGCGTTCCGTAAGGAATACGCGAGCGCGGAAAGTTATTTCAAAAATCACAACTTTGCCAACCTGGACTATATCTACGGCACGCTGAGCAACCACGATGGCGAGAACCCGGTGGATTACGCGGCTTTCGAGGCCAATCCCACCGGCTTTACCGTGGTAGCGTGCAACGCCGAAGACGGTTCGACCAAGTATTTCGACAAGTCGCGTGCGCGATTCGATGACTTCGATGTCATCAAGGCCTCGTCGGCTGTGCCAGTGGCATGCGAACCGTATGTAGTGGACGGTGTGCCGTATTTCGACGGCGGCATCGCCGATCCAGTCCCGGTGCAGAAGGCATTGGATGATGGCTACGACAAGGTGATTCTGATTCTCTCCCGTCTGCGCAACGAGGTGCGCAAACAGCAGAAGGATCTGGCTCCAGCCCGTATCCTCGAACGCTCTTACCCCGCCGCGGCTGAAAAGCTGCGCATGCGGTACAAGACCTATAACGACGAAATCGAGATGGCCAAACAGTATGAGGCAGAAGGCCGCGTGCTGATTCTCGCCCCGGAAGACCTCTATGGTCTCAACACCCTAAAAAAGAACTTCGAGGGTCTGGAAATGATGTACCGCAAAGGCTATGCGGCGGCCGAGGCCATCCCCGAGTTCCTCAGCAAGTAAGTTTTGCGGATTTTTCTCACTGAGCAACCGTCAGCGAGAAAGTTTGCAAGGCAAGGTGGCAATTACTCATTAATCAGCATTGAGAGCATATACATTGGCAGATAGGTGATTCCTTTCTCTTGGAATACGTTGGTTTCCGCGAGTACTATCGCCCTGTCAATGGCGTAGCCGTCAGTGTTCAGCGCATTGTCAAGGGCTGCATGAGAACGGTAGTATTTGCTCGACTTAATCTCCAGGGCCAACACATCACCGTCATCGGTCTCTATCAGGAAATCCAGCTCACCAATCCCTTTTTCGTGAAGTAATAGAGATTGGTAAATCCATGCGCGGTGAGTTCCTGCGCCACGACATTCCCGTAGACTCCGCCCATGTTCATTGCAGCCTGACCATCCAGTATGCCCAGTGCTGACTTCTTGCCATACGAGCTGGTCAGCAATCCCACATCGGAATAGAACAGTTTCAGCAATCGACGTTCTTTACTGGCTCTCAGCGGAGCCACGGGGGCAGCAACACTAAATGCCGGCAGCGCAACATTAGCACGAGTAAGCCAAAGGAATTCATCTCCTGAGTTCTAAATAGAAGTGCAACACCTTGTCTAAGGTTGGAAGTGTTCAGTTTCTAACTTAAGAAGGTGTTGCACTTCTATTTAGAACTCAGGGTCTTTATGCACTCGTCGCAATCTATAGGTGAGTAATTCGCGCACTCGTTACAATCTGCATACAGTCAATTTTCGCACTCGTTGAAATCTAAACCGGTCGCAACGATATCAATTCATATGGAATCAGAGCTGAAACGCAGTGAAGCCCCTCGCTTGGAGGGGCTTCACTAACGATGGATGCGGTTGCAAATGGGCCGATTACTTCGTTTCGTTGGCGGTGAGCATGGCCTTGGTGACCTGTTCGTAGAGATCCTGATAGCCGCCAGGCGTGGAGGCGGGCAGCACCACGGTCTTGGCGTTGCCGGACTCGGACAGCGAACGCATCACATCGAGGTACTGGTTGAACAGCACCACGTTGTTCACGTCGTTGATGTTCATACCCACGGCCTGCAGACTCTTGATCTGGTCGACGATACCGTTGGCGATTTCGCGGCGGTAGTTGGCCTGGCCCTCACCCTGCAGCCGGGTCTTCTCCGCCTCGGCGGCGGCCTGGGTCTCGATCTGGATGCGCTGGGCCTCGGCGCGCTGGCGGGTGGCTTCCTTCTCGCGCTGGGCGGCGTTGATGGAATCCATGGCGTTCTTGACCTGCGGGCTCGGATCGATGGCGGTAATCAGGGTCTTGACCACAGTGAAGCCGAACCGGCTCATCTCGTTGCCCACGGTCTTCTGCACATCGAAAGCCACGTCATCCTTGCGGGCAAAGGCATCGTCCAAAGAAAGTGCAGGGATAGCGGAACGCAGCGCGTCTTCCATGTAGGAGCGCAGCTGACCGGCCGGGTCACGCAGCTCGTAGTAAGCGGTGGCCACATCGTTCGGGTTCACGCGGAACTGAGTGGAGGCCACCACGGTGACGAACACGTTGTCAAGAGTCTTGGTTTCCAGCTGCACGTTAAGCTGGTTGACACGCATGTTGGTTTTCATAGCGATACGGTCCACAAACGGAATGCGGATATGAATACCTGCGAACTGCACCTTAAGGAACTTGCCGAATCGCTCAATGATGTAGGCCTGCTGCTGCGGCACGACGAAGAGTGCGGCACTCAGCAGAACAATGAGTAGCACGATGATAATGAGCAATGCAATCAGCCGGCCAGCAAAGAATACGGCCATGATGTTTTCCCTTCATCCACGTCGAAACCACCCTCGGCCTCGACTCGTGATTTCCATCGTATCAGCGTCCAAACAAAGCGGTAGACATCGTACGCATATGTGTACAACTGTTCACTATGTGTGCATGCTGGCTTCTTATAAAAGATGTGCGGCATCCAATCAGTATGCTGCGGCGATGGCCTGATCAAGGTCTGCGATCAGGTCGTTGACATCTTCCAAACCTATGGATAGGCGAATCAGGTTGTCACTGACGCCGGCGGCTATACGCCCGTTAACCAGCGGATCGTATCCGGCGTGGATGGCTTGTGTTTGGAAACTTTCGCTCATCAATTCTCTCCCCTACCGCCATAAATTCTATTTCCGAACTTAGCAAGCCTTGACGCGTGACACCGGCACGAAGATATTGCAATTGCTGATGTGTTCTTATAAGAATTGGCTATATACGCAAAAACAGCAATCCCATTTTCGCAAGTCCATTTTTTTAGAGTCTTCGCCAGTTTGTGTGTGTGGGAAAAAGCCCCGGCGTCCGTGAACCGCACCCCGATTGTTGGACTGAAGAAATTCAGATTCGATGATCGGAGGTGCGGTTCTCTCATATGCGCGAGGATCGGAGGAGACATTACGACGACGGGTTCCGCCGCGAGGCGTTGGAACT
>ENA-OQJX01000207-OQJX01000207.1-human-gut-metagenome-genome-assembly--contig:-NODE-207-length-37764-cov-2.761671_pt1 | contig 37764 bp, 53 predicted proteins | sample MGYA00242615_ERZ504782 | MGnify/ENA primary metagenome ERZ504782 (study PRJEB26092, sample SAMD00036354) | human gut metagenome | host: Homo sapiens | study: EMG produced TPA metagenomics assembly of... | reverse complement strand
TTAGCTTGATTGATAGAGTTTAATGTTTAAGTCATTTAATTTTGAAAGGTAAAGAAAGGCGAAGGAAGGAAGGGACGACATTATATATATACGCGCGCGCATCGGAATATACTAAGTTCACCCCTTGACATAGACCACTGAACGGCCGGCACCACGCTTGCGAATCACGCCGGAATCGATAAATGTCTGCAAATCCCTCGAAGCCCGGCGGGCGGTGACATGGACAAGGCGGGAATATTCTGCACGAGTAATACAGACATTAGCTTCCAGAAAGTCCATCATGCTTTTTTCACGGGCAACCATGTCGCCCATTGCTTTCGGTTTATCCGGGAAAAGCGTTTATCCGCACGTTCCAACTCCATCTTACCTGCCACATAACGTTTGAATTCGATGCCGGGACGGAATTTCACCGTGGACATCTTGACCGACTCCGCACGTACTTCTTTCTTATTCATCACCGGATGGGTACACTTCAGCGTGGTGCTGAAGAAGCCAAGTCCCTCTATCTCCACCGTATAGCCCTTTGCCAGCCAGTCTCCAAGCGTAGTGGTGATGGCTTGCACAATACCCACAACCATGGCGTGGGGCATATGTTCTTCACGAAAAACCCGTTCCATGAACTCTTTACCAGAAATGGTTCCCTTGGAACAGACACGGGCATGCAGCGACTTCGGTTCCTCGCCTTCGGGGACAGGCGTTTCATAAAGGTCATAATAAGCACTCATAAAATAATTTAAATTAATGGTTTATAGAGAATTGAGGGAAACTTGCAGCAAACTTGGGGAAGAAATGTTCTCGAAATCGGCAGAAGCTGGCAGTAAAGGTACTAATTATTTTTCTTGCCACAAGGATTTTACTTTTCTTTCCACTGCCGTATTTCTTTTCTTTCCACAGCTGTTGGAAAGAAAAGAATAGGCAGTGGAAAGATTAGCATTTAGGATAGAAAAGGATAACTCCCAATGAGTCTGTCCTTAGTTCTTGGCAGGCAAAGAAACAGAAGCCTCCAATATCGGGGAGACAGACTCCCAAACCTGAGCATCGATACTCTGCATTCCTTGCACAGAAGGATGCCCCCATTGTTTATCAATGTCGTGCAAACGAATATTCTCGATGCCATAGTGCCGGCAAATTTCATCCATGGAATCAGTTACCTCTTCGGATAATTCAGAATTGGTAATATTATAAATCCTGGCCGCAGGATAGAGCTGCTTGAGAGATGCAAGCAGATAGCAAAAGGCAGGACGGAAGCTATACAAATCGGCTTTCGTCCAGCCATCATATTGGTATACGCCAATGGGAGCACCTGCCCAACTGTCATTGGTACCGCCAAAAACAAGGATTATGTCGGGGGTGCCGAGGTTGTGAATACGGGTGATAAAAGAACGGTCGGAGTAATCGGCTTTCTCGTAACCGGTATGACAGACGGTGGAGCCGGAATAGGAATTGTTGCGTTCCAACTGAAAGCCGTGCTCATGGATGAAACGGTACCACCAGGTTTCCTCCACCTTTGTCACATCATTCTCTTTCTTTTCGCCGGGAACTCCATACCAGCAGAGATTGGCGGCAGGAGAGACATGACCGTAAAAAGTGGAATAGGAATCGCCAAGAATAGAAACTTTCTTTTGAGCAAACACCCCTGATATAAGGGTCAGGGAAAAAACAACCAGAAAAAACAAGGATTTGCAGTTCATAATAGATAGATTTTTATGTCGTATGCCGCAAAGTTATAAAGTTTGTCCCGGTTTGACGGCAAGAAACCGTAGTTTTTTTGCCATAGCCCGCTTATATGAAAGCCCCTCTACCATGGATTCCCACAAAAAAAGGAAATGCCGGATTGATAGAGGGGCGAGAGAATGAAGATGAGAAAGAGTATATTTTACTCCCGCCCTCCACCGAGGGCTTGATAGAGGTTGATGATACCTTGTATTTCATCAAAGCGGTCGGCTACCTGTGTCAGTTGGGCAGAGAGTAGCCCCTGCTGGGCAGTGAGCACTTCCAAATAGGTGGAAGTGCCGTGTTGCATCAGTAACCGGGTGCTGCGGACGGTAGTTTCCAGTGAAGTTATCTGCCTTGCGCGGAGCTCCGTCTTTCCACGGGCTACCTGCACTTGGGTCAGAGCATTGTTCACTTCGCTACCGGCATTGAGCAAAGCTTGCTGAAAAGCGAGCCTGGCTTCTTCCTGCTGTGCTTTGGCTATCTTGAGCTGTGCCACGTTCAGCCTTTGTTGAACAAGGGTTGTGTCAGCGAACCGATGGCGGAGAAGAGTAGTTTTCCTGGATTGACAATCATGCTTCCTGCCGAGTTGGTCCAGCCAGCTGTACCGCTCAAGGTGATGGAGGGGTAGAAAGCAGAACGGGCGGCATTGGTGCTGTAGAAAGCGGATGCCAGCGAGAGTTCGGCACTTTTCACATCGGGACGGCGGGAAAGCAATTGCAGAGGTACGCCCACCGCAAGTTCCTGCGGGAACTCCTGCCCCGCCAACCGGCCACGCTCAATGGTGCCCGGAACATCGCCCAACAGAATGGAGAGACTGTTCTCCACTTCCTTTACCTGCTGCCGGAGGTCGAGCAGCGAAGCTTCCACCTGACGACAGTTGGCTTTGGATTGCGAGACACTCGCCTCGTTCGTCATGCCTGCAGCCATCATGGCTCGCATGGTGCGTACACTTTCGCGCCAACTGGCGGCTGTTTCTTCGGAAATGCGGTATTGCTCGTCGAGCATCAGCAAGGTGTAGTACAGATTGGCCACATTAGCTATCAGCGAAGTGCTGACGGCTTGTTCGTACTCCAAGCTTTGAAGGTAGAGCGCTTTGGAACGGCGTTTGGCATTGGTCAACTTACCAAAAATATCGACTTCCCAACTTGCCGAGGCAATGCCGGAATAGGTCCACGAGCCTTTGGAATTGTCGAAACTGCTGACGCCACCCTGCGGAGTGAGCATAAACGAAGGCAGGTACGAAAGTTTGGCCGACATCAGCGTGGCTTCTGCCTCCTTGATACGTTGTTGGGCGGAAAGCAGGTCAGTGTTGCCTTGCAAGGCTTGTTCGATGAGCGACTGTAATTGCGGGTCCGTAAAAAGCTCGCGCCAGGAAAGGGAAGCGATGGAGCAGTGTCCGATGCCGCAAACAGACTCAGGCTATCCAGACTTTGCCCGTCCAAATCGTGTCCATAAAGTCCATCGGTCGTGATGTCCTCCGGGCGCTGGTATTTGGTATAGATGCCGCAACTGGTCAGTACCAAGCCGGCGACAGCTAATAATATGAATTGTTTCTTCATTATTTTTTTATGTTAGTTACGCGATAATGTACTAATGTGATTCTTCTATCTCCTTCCGGCTTACTTTCATCTCTTCCTCAATCTGCCAGTCGCTCGTCGGGACGGATTGGGCAGGACGAAGCCGCTCCTGCAACCACTGGAAACTGATGAACAAGACAGGAACAATGAACAGCAGCGCCAATGTGCCGATGAACATACCACCGACAACACCCGTACCCAATGAACGGTTACCGTTGGCTCCGACACCCGTGGCAACCACCAAGGGGAAAAGGCCGAAAATCATCGTCAGTACCGTCATCAGGATGGGACGGAAACGCGCCTTTGCCGCACTGACGGCAGAAGCAATCAGCCCCATTCCCGCTTTACGGCGCTCGGCGGCATACTCCGTCAACAGAATAGCGGTCTTTGCCAACAGACCTATCAGCATGATAAGTCCCGTCTGTAAATAGATATTATTCTCCAACCCGGCTATCCTGGCAAAAGGAACGACCCCATCAGGCCCGCAGGAACGGCCAGGATAACGGCAAACGGAATCAGAAAGCTCTCGTAAAGCGCACTCAGAATCAAGTAAATCATCAAGATACAGATACCGAAGATGATGACTGTAGTACCACTCTGCTGGCTTTCCTCGCGGGTGATGCCACCAAAGTCATAGCCATATCCCTTCGGCAAGGCTATCTCCGCCGTTTCTTGTACGGCACGGATGGCGTCACCGGTACTGTATCCCTCAGCAGGCATGGCATTCACGGCAATGGAGTTGAACATGTTGAAGCGGCTCAAGGACTCGGCACCGTAGGAACGGGTCAGCGTAACGAACTGGCTCAACGGAGCCATCTCACCGTTGGACATGCGCACAAAGGCATTGTTCAGTGAAGCCTCATCCAAACGGAACTTCGGGTCGGCCTGAATCATTACCTTGTAAACTTTGGAGAAACGGTTGAAGTTGGAGACATATTGCCCGCCATAATAGCCCGACAGTGTGGACAACACCTGGTCGGGAGTAATCCCGGCACGTTTGCACTTGGAAGCATCCACCTCGACGGTCCACTGCGGATAGCGTACATCGAACGTGGAGTATGCCATCGAAATTTCCGGACGCTGGTTCAGTGCCGCCAGATACTGCTGGGTGGTCTGGAAGAAGGTGTTCATATCCCCTCCCTGCTTGTCCTGCACATTCAAGTCCAGCGCATTACCCATACCATAGCCCGGAATCATACCCGGAGCAATGGCAAAGACTGTAGCATCCTTAATATCCGCCGTGCGAGCGTATATCTGGTTGACGACTGCCTGCACCTGGTCTTCCTTTGCCGTACGCTCGTCCCAAGGTTTCAGCTTCACGATAATCATACCGAAAGAATTTCCCTGCCCGGACAGCAGACCATAACCGGCAACTTTCTGCAAGTGCAATTTCTGAGGAAGGTCTTCCAGACGCTTCTCCACGCGGTCTATAATGTCATTTGTCGTCTTGAGCGAGCTACCCGGAGCGGTGCTAACGTTGACAAACAACGTTCCTTGGTCCTCGTCGGGCACCAGTCCGGTCTTGGTGGTATTCATCAGGAATACCAGCAGCACTACCGAAAGTGCCAGCAACGACCAACCCAGCCAGCGGCGCTTGATGAACAGCAGCACTATCTTCTTATACTTCTCGACCACCGCCTCGAAAGCCGTGTTGAATGCCTTGCGGAAGCGCGAAGCAAAATTATTCTTCTCCGTTCCGTCCTCATTGATATAAGGCTTCAGCAGCAAGGCACAAAGTGCGGGACTGAGTGTCAACGCATTAATCGCCGAAATGCCAACGGCCACCGCCATCGTCAGCCCAAACTGGGTATAGAACGTACCGGAAGTCCCTCCCATGAACGATACCGGAATAAACACCGCCATAAACACCAGTGAAGAAGTGATAACCGCGTTGCTGATGCCCTTCATCGCATCGATACTTGCCATGTAGGAGGACTTATAGCCCACATCAAACCGTGCCTGCACCGCCTCCACCACGACAATGGCGTCATCCACCACCGTACCAATCACCAATACCAGCGCAAACAGCGTAATCAGATTGATACTGAATCCGGCAACGGACATGAAAGCAAACGTACCAATCAGTGAAACAACGATACCTACCAGCGGAATCAGCGTAGAGCGGATGTCTTGCAAAAAGACATAAACCACCAGGATAACCAGGATAATAGCCTCAATCAGCGTTTTCACCACTTCGTGGATAGAGGCGAAGAGGAAATCGTTGCTGGACATCATCTGGGTAAGCTCCACGCCTTTCGGCAAGTCCTTGCGTGCTTCTTCAAGGAGCCGGTCAATCTGCCGGTTCACTTCCGTGGCATTGGAGCCCGCGGTCTGGAACACCATGCAGGAGATACCGGGATGTCCATCATGGTACCTTTGTAGGCATAACTGTCCTTACCCAGCTCTATATCGGCGATGTCCTTCAGTTTCAGCACCTCGCCGTCTTCGGTAGAACGGATGACGATGTCGCCGAACTCCTCAGGAGTAATGAGGCGTCCCGTATATTTCATGGTATATTGATACGTCTCATCCGAGTTCTCACCAAACGACCCGGTGGCCGATTCGATATTCTGCTCTGCCAGCACAGCCGTCACATCCGAAGGTATCAGCTTGTACTGCGCCATGACATCCGGTTTCATCCAGATACGCATGCTGTAGTCACCACCCATAATCATCATATCGCCCACACCGGAGATACGGAGAATCTGCGGCTTCAGATTGATACTGATATAGTTGGCAAGAAAGTTCTCGTCATAGCTGTCATCAGGGCTATATAAAGAGAACATCTGTAAGATACTGGTCTGCCGCTTGCTGGTGGTGACACCCACCTGGGTTACTTCGGCAGGAAGCTGCCCCGTAGCTTTGGACACACGGTTCTGCACATTGACCGCCGCCATGTCCGGGTCTGTACCCTGCTTGAAGTAAACAGTAATGGAAACCGACCCTGCATTGCTGGCGGTAGAAGTCATGTAAGTCATGTCCTCCACACCGTTGATGGCCTCTTCCAACGGAGCGATAACACTTTTCTGAAGGGTTTCCGCACTGGCACCATAGTAAGTGGTGCTCACCATGATGGTGGGCGGCGCAATGTCGGGATATTGCTCAACGGGCAAGGTGAACAATCCGATGATGCCCAGAATGACAATCGTAATGGAGATGACTGCCGAAAAACGGGGCGTTCTATAAAAGTTCTGAGGTTCATATTCTATCGGTTAAAAATTATCATTCATTCGTTTTGGGTTGGACGGAGGTACCTTCACGCAGCAAACCCACGCCTTCGGCCACAATTGTGTCCCCCACTTTCAAGCCACTCTCTACGATATATTCCTGACCTCCATTCACACGGGTCACTTGCACGGGAACTGATTGCGCCTTGCCGTCAACTACCTTATATACATAGACCTTGTCCTGTACTTCGTAAGTGGCACTCTGGGGAACAACGATGCAGTTCTCTTTCCGTACCGGGATGATGACGTTGCCCGAACCGCCACTGGTCAGCAATCCCTCTTTATTGGGGAACACGGCACGCAGACTGACTGTACCCGTAGAGGTATCAATTACACCACTGATAGTTTCTATCTTACCTTCTTGCGGATAGACAGAACGGTCATTGAGCTGTAATTCGATAGAGTCCATCTCTGCCAGCGCCTTATCCTTGGACCGTAGCGGCGGGTGAGGTCAAGCAACTGATTCTCTGTCATGGAGAAATAGACATACATATTAGAATTATCGGATACGGTCGTCAGTGGTTTGGGCAAACTGGCGCTGACCAACGTCCCCACCCTATAAGGAGCGTACCTACCATTCCATCTGCCGGACTCTTCACTTCTGTATAAGAGAGGTTATTGGCGGCATTCACCTGCTGCGCCTCGGCTTGGGCCAACTGGGCTTTCGCTGTCAGCAGGCTGTTGTAGGAAGTCTTTAAGTCAAACTCGGAAATCACCTTCTGGGCATAAAGCTCCTTCTTGCTGTCATATGTCAGTTGCGAAGTGGCCACGCCGGCACGGGCAGCTTCCACATTGGCTTCTGCTGTGCGCAAGGCTGCCAGATAGGGCACCTGGTCGATAATAAACAAGACTTGCCCCCGACGCACGGTCTGTCCTTCCTCCACACAAAGTTTGGTGAGTGTACCGGACACCTGCGGATAGATGTCAATGTCCTGCCGTCCGCGGATGGCTGCGGAATAAATTGTCTGCAGTTCTTTGTCGGTAGTCGAAATAGTCATCACCTGATATTCCGACTGGGGTTGCACGACAGGCGCGCTGCCGCAGGCTGCCAGTGTTGCACTACAGATGACGGTCATCATCTGTTTCATCATACTCTTTTTTGTTATCATACTTTTTATCTTAAAAAAATAATACGTCGGCTTTCTCTTTCATTTTTTAAGCCGGCAGCAAAGGTATGCCGTTTTTGAACAACCATTTGTTTCATTGAAGGTACACGACTGTTCATTTTCGGAACATGCCATTTAACAATCCAAAAAGAACTCGTACCTTTGTAACCGCAAATCATAAGCAATCTAACATATGAACCCATTACTGACTACCAAACAAGAAACGTTCAGAGCCGGAACAGACAAGCTGGAATTCTTCCGGGAACGTCTTCTGAAAATGAACAATGGAGCACTGATGTTCTGCACCCGTGGAGAAGCAAATATCACAATAGATTTAAGAAAATATCATATTGTACCCAATACGCACATTACGCTGCTTCCAAGTTCCATTATTTCACTGACAAGTGCGAGTAAAGATTTCCTGGTGGACTTCTTTGCCTATTCCGAGACAATGTTCAAGACGGCATGCTTCCGTTTAGAGCCGCCCTTCATACATTTTATAAAGGAGAATGCATGCTATACGCATACCGAAGACGAACCGGTTCGTGCTATCACAGGACTCATCACGGCAAGCAATGCCATCTACCGCGATTCTGAAAATCTGTATCGCGAAGCCATTGCACAAAACCTGCTGCAAATTTTCTTTCTCGACACCTACGACAAGGTTCAACGTTACTTTACGGAAGAGCAAATCAATGGCAGTAACCGGAAAGAAGAATTGTTCAAAAAGTTCATAAATCTGGTACATACGTACTGTACTACCCAGCGGGATGTCGCTTTTTATGCTGACCAACTCTGCATTTCGACCCGCTACCTATCTGCCATCACCAAACAAGTGGCAGAAGATTCTGCCAAAGAAATCATTGACGAAAACCTGATATTGGAACTGAAAATGGCACTGCAATCCACCGGCATGTCACTGAAAGAGATTGCCGACAAATATCATTTTCCCGACCAGTCTTTCTTCGGACGATATTTCAAGAAACACACGGGAATGTCACCCAAGGAGTACAGAGCAAAGAAGAACTGAGGTATGAGCATGCATTTATCCCCTTCTCCTCTGCCTCTTTAGTATTTTTTTAGTATATTTGTCAGACACTAATTTAATCAGTTCAATACCATGAGAAAACTTACACACATGCTCCTTGCAGGCACTCTCATCCTGGCCTGCTCTTCATGCGGAGTAGAAACAACAGCCAACTATCAAGTCATTCCCCTGCCCCAGGAGGTTGCCTTGAGTCAGGAATCCCCCTTCAACCTGAATGACGGTACCATCATCGCCTACCCCGAACACAATGAACTTTTGAAACGCAATGCCGAGTTTTTGGCCGAATACATCAGCCAGTCCACCGGCCGCACCCTCCAGACAGAAGCCCTTGCCCCGGAGAGCGAAGCGCCCAAAGGCGCCATCACATTGGGACTGGATCCGGCTATCGGCAACCGGGAAGGCTATGTGCTGACCGTCAAAGCCGACCGGGTGACCCTAAACGGACAGACCGAGAATGGAGTGTTCTACGGTATACAAACCCTGCGTAAATCAATCCCTGCCGAAACCAAAGCCACCTCTATCCTATTGCCTGCCGGCAGCATCCAGGATGAACCCCGCTTCAGCTACCGAGGCATGCACCTCGATGTGGGCCGCCACTTCTTTCCCATTGAGTTCGTAAAGAAATACATAGACTTGCTGGCACTTCACAATATGAATACCTTCCACTGGCACCTCACCGAAGACCAAGGCTGGAGAATAGAAATAAAGAAGTATCCCAAGCTGACGGAAATCGGCGCCTGGCGCGACCGTACCGTTATCGGCCGGAACACCGAAGAGTATGACAACACCCGGTATGGCGGTTTCTATACGCAGGAGCAAGCCAAAGAAATCGTAAAATATGCCGGGGAGCGCTATATCACGGTCATCCCCGAAGTAGACCTGCCCGGACACATGCTTGCCGCACTGGCCGCCTATCCCGAAATGGGATGTACCGGTGGACCGTATGAAGTGTGCCCACGTTGGGGCGTATTCGAAGATGTGCTGTGCATCGGCAACGAAAAGTCCATGCAGTTCCTCGAAGATGTCATGGCCGAAATCATTGACATATTCCCTTCCAAATACATCCACATCGGCGGTGACGAAGCTCCCCGCACCCGTTGGGAAAAGTGTCCCAAATGCCAGGCACGTATCAGAACCGAAAAATTGAAAGCCGACAAGAACCATACTGCCGAAGACCGTCTGCAGAGCTATTGTATGACACGTATCGAAAAACTCCTCAATAGTAAAGGACGCCAGATTATCGGCTGGGATGAGATTCTGGAAGCGACGTCGCCCCCAACGCAACTGTTATGTCATGGCGTGGCTCGGCAGGAGGAATCAAGGCGGCCCAACTGGGACACGACGTGATAATGACACCCAATGACTATTGCTACTTTGATTATTACCAAAGTGAGGATACCCGGCACGAACCATTTGCCATCGGAGGCTTTGTCCCATTGGAGAAAGTATACAGTCTGAATCCTACCGCCTCACTGACCGAAGAACAAGCCAAGCACATACTCGGCACACAAGCCAACCTTTGGACAGAATACATCCCGACCAGCGAACAGGTAGAGTATATGGTTCTCCCCCGTATGGCCGCCCTTGCCGAAGTACAATGGACACAACTGGAAAAGAAAGATTATACAAACTTCACTACCCGACTGGCCGGACTCATCGGCCTCTACCGGAGAGACGGGCTCAACTACCGGGAACCCTTCCGACAGCAGGCAGACTCCACAGCGACCGAGAAGAAGTAATCAGAACTGGAAATAGATAAACGGCTGTATCTCCGAACTTTTCATCTGAATGACCAGATAGATTACAGCAAGCATCAGTACCGCCTTTCCCAACAAGGGGAGGCGGATTACTGTTTTTGTGCAAGCACGTTCCCAACTGTCGGGCACAAAATGCAGCAGATAGCCCAATGCCATCAGTGCAAACACTTCCCAATAACCCTCTACCAGCTGCGGGAAGAGTTGCGGACGGAAAGTAGTGAATATCTGCTTCAGCATATCCTTTGATGTGGAGAACTCCGCATTACGGAAGAATATCCAGCAGAAACAAACAAAATGGAAAGTGACAAGCACTCCGAGGAAGCGGTGGATGCCATGGCTCTCCGTCCCCTTCTTACGCCCGGTAAGCGTCATCCAGAACTTATGGGCTGCAAGCGCAACGCCATGCATCATTCCCCAAAGTACAAAATTCCACGAAGCGCCATGCCACAAGCCGCCCAGGAACATGGTAATGATGAGATTGGCATATTGGCGAATTTTCCCCTTCCGGTTGCCTCCCAAAGAAATATAAAGGTAATCGCGCAACCAGCTGGAAAGCGAAATATGCCACCGCCTCCAAAATTCCGTAATGGAAGCGGACTTATAAGGGGAATCGAAATTGATATTGAAATGGAAGCCCAGCAACAAGGCAATGCCGATAGCCATATCACTGTAACCGGAGAAGTCGCAATAAATCTGCAAGGCATAGCCATAAACACCTATCAGATTCTCCACCCCCGAATAAAGAGTAGGATTATCAAAAATACGCTCTACAAAGTTAACGCTGATATAGTCCGATATAACCGCTTTCTTGAAGAGTCCACTCACGATGAGGAAGATTCCACGTCCGAACATCTCATTGGAGACAAACAGCGGGCGGCGGATTTGCGGAATGAAATCACGGGCACGTACAATAGGACCCGCCACCAACTGGGGAAAGAAAGAAACATAAAAAGCATAATCCAACAAACTGGTCAGAGGCGTTATCTGGCGACGGTACACATCTATCGTATAGCTCAACGACTGAAAAGTGAAAAAAGAGATGCCCACCGGAAGGAAAATATCCATTGTCGTGAACGTGCCTCCCGTCAGCGAGGCAAAAGTTTCGCCCAGAAAATTGGTGTACTTGAAGTAACACAACAATCCCAAATTGATGAACAGACTCAACACAACCCATGCCTTACGTAGCCAGGGAATAGCCTCGCGTGCCATCAAGCGTGCAATGAAAAAGTCACAGACCGTCACCAGTCCAAGCAGGAAGAAATAAGTGCCACTACTTTTATAATAGAAGTAATAGGAAAACAAGGTGACAAACAGCAAACGCGCCGTCGTCCGGCGTTGCAACAACAGATAAACCAATATAAAAGCGACAAACAGCCAGAGGAAAATACCACTGCTGAATATCATCGGGGCTTGCGGGTCATAAGTGAAGACATCGCGCAAACGGTCCAAGTCTATATTCAATCCGGATAAAAATTCGTCAATATTCCACATAATCGTTATAAGCTTTTAACAAGGCCTGGTAGAACAGCTCGCCTTGCAGGCGGTAACCGTCCGGCAAATAGTGTACATGGTCCGGACGCATCAATCCGGCTTCCTGCCAGTTGAGGCAGGCACGGTGGGTACCGCCAAGTATTTCGTACATGTCCCATACCGCCAATCCGTTTTCATCGGCATAGCAGCGGATAGTCTGCACGGCAACGGCAGTACGCGGATTAATCTTATAGGTCCGACGACGGCGACGCTGCCGGAAACTCTCGTAAGAGCCGGAGGAGTGGTCATCAACATCGGTACATTCGGCAGTTTCTCGCGAAGCATGCGTACAAGGTCGTCCATCTGGCGATAGTGCAGCATTGTATTGTAACGGCGGTTATGGCTTTCGTTCGTCCCGAAGGAAAGAATAAGCAGGTCGGGATGCAGAGCCGCAATATCAGCAATACGGTCCGGACGGGTGAAAGTAATGCAAAATGCACCGTTGATACCTACATCGGTATAAGAGACTGCTCCGAAAGTGTCCTGCATCAACGCACCAGTGGTACGGGGGAAGATATGGCCGCGTATATGGCTGTCGCCCACATGTACGATGCGAAGCGTATCAGCGGAAGCGCCCAGCCGGGACAGACGTAGCTTCTCCCAGAAAGGATTAAGAATACCCAGACTGTCGGTAAGTACATTCTCCTTCATTTGCCGGAATGCGGCGGGAAAAGTTATCAAAGGGACAGACACCGTATCCGTACGTTGGGAATAGAGGCAGAGAGTATCACAATCCGTTCCGCCGACATGACACGAAAGGCTGCCCGGCAATACATCTTGTGCATGGAGCGGCCCTATCGCCGCAATCAGCACCAGCACCGCGCAGCAAATCGTACATCGTAAATCGTACAATCGTGAATCCTCCTTATGGCTCCTCTTCATAGTAGGCCCTCCTTCTGTCATACTGTTCCTTGCCATAAATCAAAGACTCATAAAGTAATCCCGCAAGATGCTTTCCACCACGGAAGTTGATGTGCGTATAATCATAATTGGCCAATGACGGCTTGGCATGCACCATGTCTGCCATACTGCCTTCCCACCATAGCCTCGAACATGTTCCAGAAAGCGACAGCCTCATCCGCCGCCAAATTCTGTTGATAACGAACCAGATTCTTGATGCCAGGCATGGTACGCAGCTCCCCTTCTTCGGTCTTATAGTCCCTATCGCCCACGCTGACTATGAGGATGGCTGCTTGCGGAAAGGCCTCCTTGAGATGCTGCACCGTTGTCTGCATGCCGGCAATGTACTTGTCGTAATTCCGTCCGCGCTCTGTAGCCACATTCAGTCCGTACTGCAGGATTATCAAATCGTAAGGACGCTGTTCATTGAACTCACGCATCATCACACGGGAACAGAGCGGAGGGAAAGGCCGGAGCTGCCACGCAGTGAGAAGTTATCCAGCACAATGCCGGAAGTACCGTCCATGGCAAGGCCATAAAACAAGGTGGAGTCCGCACTTTCCACCGTCCAACGGACAGAACCGATATTTCCCTCTACCGTCATCTCCTGCAAATCATCAATCGGCTCAAAAGTCTCGGTAGTTGCTTCGCCACGATTGACGCGGACAGAAAGGGTGGTTGTGCCACGGTTATAGAAAAAAATACTGGCACGCTGGCAAGTATCCAGACGGGAGGCATAGTTCTTCTGCCCCCGCAGTTCCACATAAGCACCGGTATTCGGAATAAAGTAATGTCCGGAGACTCCCAGCTTGCTACGGTCAAAGAACACGGAGTCCATGACAGAATGACTCTGCCATCCGCTGAAGGAATGACGCACTGTAGGACGGAAGCCACTGGTCATGGACGTAATGGTGACAAAACCTACTCCGCAACCGCCATATTTCTGCTGAAGCATCTCGCGTAAATCAGCCGTCAGAATATCCGCTTCGATAAAGGAGTCGCCGAAGTAGGCGATACGAACCGGACGGGGTGCTTTGCAAGCTCGTCGAGCGCCTGATAGAACCGCGTCATGCCACGCATGGTAGAATCGCTGTAATCTTCAATGCACGTCATGCCCGCACGGCAGGTGTCCACAAAGGCGGGCTTCACCTTCGGGGGCGGAGGCAGCAGGCTGTCCGGCTCACTCACCGGCTTGGAAGGACGACGCACGTCCCCCAAGATATCCACACGCCTCAGCACACGGCCACCCATCGTAATACTTGGCAACAGATGCATCAGCAACAATGCACCCCATACGATAAACGCCAACAGACCCGTATATTTCAATGAATTCTTTTCCATACCTAATGTGGCCGCAAAGATATAGATATAGGTTGAAAAAATCTCTCCGGACAAAAAAGAATTATCCCCAAAGAAACAAGATTTTTCTCCGGGGATAACGGTTATAGACAGAGCAGACCCGATTAAATGGTCTGTTCGATATTCCAAACAAAAGCACGGAGTCCGAGTTGCTCGGTCTCCTTGTCCATCCGGTGGAGCGCTTCGAGCAACGGAGCCACCTTAGCCTCATCTATGATAGTGATGATGGCGGAACACATACTGGGCCAGGCATGGCTGCCATAGTGCGGTTCCCCCGTCTTACTGCCACGCCCCTGTACTTGCTGCCAATAGCTGAAGCCGCGGCAGTTGTGGCGGTCAAGCAATGCCATGATACGTTCAAAGAACGCTTGGTCGAATGTTATAAATACTGATTTCACGCTATATAATGTTTAGTGATTAATGTTTAATGATTAACGGATAATGATTAATCATTGTTTACGTGGTTTCGTCATCTTCTCCTTATGCAACTGGTAATAATCATTCAGCTCACGGTCTTTCTTAATCTTCTTACGCGTGCGGCGGATACCAACACCTGCAAACGAGCAATAGAGTACGGGGACAAGAATCAATGTCAGAATGGTAGATACCGTCAGGCCGCCAATTACGGCAACACCCAACGGACGCCACATCTCGGCACCTTCACCCTGCCTACAGCCATCGGCACCATACCGAGGATAGTGGTCAGTGTAGTCATTAATACCGGACGCAAACGGCTGCGGCCTGCCGTGACTACAGAGTGAAGCACCGCCTGGCCACGTTCGCGGCAAAGCGTGATGTAGTCGATGAGTACGATACCGTTCTTCACCACAATACCAATCAACATGATTCCACCCAAAAGCGACATCACATTCAAATTGGTTCCCGTAAAGAATAATGCCATCAACACACCGCTGAATGCAAATGGAATGGAAAACATGATGATGAACGGATAACTCAAAGACTCAAACATGAGCTGCCATCACAATGAATACGAGAATAACAATCAATACAGCCAGCGTTCCCAAGTCGGAGAATGAATCCTGTTGGTCCTCATACGAACCCGAAATCTGGATAGAAACACCACTTGGTAGGTCCATCTTATCAATTATAGCATTACCATCGGCCACCACATCGCCCAAAGGTGCTCCCGAAATAACCGCAGATACAGTAACAATACGCTCACGGTCTTTACGTTCGATGGTAGGAGGAGCAGAACGCTCGACTACTTTGCCGAGGTCTTTCACGCGAATACCCTCACCGGAAGGCGTATAAATAAGGATGTTCTCCAAATCTTCAATCTTTGTACGGAATTCGGGAGCGTAACGCACACGGATGTCGTACTCGTCACCATCTTCGCGATAATAAGATGCCAAAGCACCATTTACACGATTACGCAGATAGTTGGAGGCAGTAGAAAGATTCAAGCCATGCAATGCCAGCTTCTCACGGTCAAAGTCCACCTGATATTCGGCTGATAATCCTGACGGCTGATGTTCACTTCACTCACACCTTTCACCTGCAACAATTTCTCTTTCAGTTCGGCTGACACTTTGTCCGTAGCGGTGAAGTCGTAACCATAAACCTCAAAGTCGGCACTTGCCTGGGCGCTCATGCCGCCTGTGCTACCGCCCAGAATAACCTGCGCCTTGTCCAATTCGGGATACCCCTTCAAGTCCTCACGCATTTCGTCGCAAACGGTTTCCAGTGTCACGTCACGGTCTCCCGGACTCACCAGACTGATATTGAAACTAATGATATGACTACCGTTGTCCTGCATGGAAGCAAACGTATTGTCAGAGTCCGCCTGCCCCACAGTGTAGTTGCAAACTTTCATCATATCTCCGTAGCGCGTCATCCACTTGTTTGTCAGTTCCGAAGCCAATGCTTCCGCACGCTCCACACGGGCCCCGATGGGCAACTGAAGGTTGATACCGATGCGGCTATTGTCTGCTGCCGGGAAGAACTCGGTACCGATGTACTTGGCACAGAACAGACTTGCCACAAAGAATGCGGCACAGCCTGCCATAACCGTCAGACGATGGCGCACAGCCCAGTTCAACCGGTTCTGATACCACACGTCAAGACCGTCCAGCGCACGCTGAATCGGCGTATAGAGCGTAACGAACATCTTACTCTGCTTTTTCTGCAAACGCAGAAGCTGCGCACACATCATCGGGGTGAATGACAAGGCTGAAACTGTGGAAACCGTCATAATCACACACATCATCCATCCCAACTGACGGAATAACACACCGGACATACCACTTACCATCGTCAATGGGAAGAATACCGCAATCATAGTCAGCTAGATGCAATTACGGAGATGGCCACCTCGTTCGTGGCATGTATCGCTGCCTGCTTCGGTTCGGAACCCCGTTCAATATGGGTCGTTACATTCTCGAGTACCACAATGGCGTCGTCCACCACGTTACCAATAGCAATAGAGAGACAAGAGAGCGAGATGATATTCAGTGAACCGCCGTCGATGATACCCAGATAGATGAACGAGGCAACCAGTGACATCGGTATGGTGATACAAATAATGACCGTGGCACGCCAACGCCCCAAAAAAACGAACACCACCAAGATAACGAACAGCATAGCGTACATAATGGTTTCCTCCAAGCTGTCTATTGTATTCAAGATGTTATCGGAAGTATTGACAATGATCCCCAGCTTCACATCGCTCGGCAGTGACTTCTGCAACTGCGGCAACATATCAATTATCTTCTGCGAAATAGCTACAGAATTGGCACCCGATTGTTTCTGCACCACAATCATGGCGCCCTGCACACCGTTGCTATACGTCTTCTGTGCACGTTCCTCCACAGAGTCCACAACTTTTGCCACATCGCGCAGATAGACGGAAGCACCGTTGTGCGTACCTACCACGATGTTCTCCATCTCTTTGGGATCCTTGAACTCACCTTCCACACGCAGCGAATAGGTATTGCTACCTACATCAAACGTACCGCCCGGCGTATTCCGGTTTTCGGCACTGATAATAGAGCTGATAGTTTCTACAGAAAGGTTGTAGGCATCCAGTTTATTGGGGTCGCAATATACATTGACCTCACGCTTGGGGGCACCCGAAATGGACACCGTACCGACACCGGGCACACGCGCCAAGGGATTCGCCACGTTGTCATCCAATATTTTGTAAAGAGCCGGCTGGCTCTCCTCCGCCTGCACGGAGAGCAGCAGGATAGGAATCATGTCCGTACTGAACTTGAAGATGATGGGAGTTTCGACCTCATCGGGCAGCATGGAGCTCACCATGTCCAGTTTATCACGCACGTCGTTCGTCAGCACGTCTATGTCATACCCATACTCAAACTCCAGCGTAATCACGGAAATATTCTCCGACGAACGGGAAGTGATATGCTTCAAGTTGCTGACCGAATTCAGCACGTTTTCCAACGGACGGGTCACGTTATTCTCGATGTCCGAGCACTGGCACCCTGATAGGTCGTCATCACCATAATGGTGTTGGTCTCGATGTCCGGATAAAGGTCTACCGGCAATTTCGACAGAGAGAACAGACCAAATATAGCCACTGCCAGGAAGCAGAGCGAGGTCATAATCGGTTTCTTAACCGCTCCTTCGTATAAACTCATAAGATTAATTCTTTAATTTGCCAATGTGCTAATATGCTAATTGGCTGCGCAATGTAGCTACATCGGCACATTAGCATATTATCACATTACCACATTACCATATTATTTTTCTACCTCGACTTCCACACCATCGGCTAATTTAGACTGCCCAGCAATAACAACTTGAGAGTTATTGTCTACACCGGAAATCAACTCATACTCCGTATCCATACGACGGCCAAGCTCTACCTTATTATAAGACACCTTGCCGTTCTTGTAGACATAGACATAGCGGTCGCCTGAACCGGCACGCTTCACAATGGCCAGGTCGGGAACAACCACGTGGTCCTGTGTTCCGAAGTTCAGCGTGGCGCGGGCAAACATTCCCGGACGTACGCGCTGATCACGGTTGACAAGCTGTATCTCTACCGGGAAAGTACGGGTAGCCGGGTCGATGGTAGGATAAACAAGGCTGATTTTGCCTTCGAACTCCTCGTCACCATAGACATCTACTTTCACGGATACGGGAGCGCCCTTCTTCACTTTGGTAAAGTAGCCTTCGGATACGTTGATGTATAGTTTTACCGGAGTGATTTGCTCCACTACCAGTACCGGTTCTCCACCGCTATACATATCTCCGTTATCGTAATTGCGTGCCGTCACCACCCCGTTAATGGGACTGAGCAACGAGGTGTTCTCCAAGAGATTCTTATAGGAAGTCTCACGGATGTCGAGATTCATCTTGGCGGTATCCCACTCCGACTTGGAGGCACCGCCTACCTTATACAACTCGTCAATACGCTTGAACTCTATCTGCTGGTTGTCCAACTGATATTTTATCTGCTTCAGATTGGCAGCATCCATGCTGACCAGCTTCTGGCCTTTCGACACGCGGTCGCCCACCTCCACAAAGATGCGGTCTATACGCACCGGAGAAGAGGGAGCAATATTGTTTTTTACTTCGGCTTCCACCGTAGCGGTGTATTCCTGAATCTGTTCCACGGGACGGGACGACACCTCGGCCAGTTTCACCCTCGGCTTTTCGTCCACCTTCTCAGCAGCAGCTTTATCACTACCTCCGCTACATGCCCCCAGCATGGCAACAACCAGCAGGGCCATCCATTGAAAACCTTTTTTCATATCGTTGTTCTTATTTCTATTCTTCATTCTTAGTTCTTCATTCTTCGTTCTCTGCAATATAATCCTTTCCCAGCACTTGGTCAAGGTCAGCCTTCGCTACCAGATAATCATAGATGGACTGATTGTAAGTCAGTTCGGCCTCCGTAAGCTGCACTTGCGATGTGTTCAGCTCCAACACCGTACCTTTGCCTACCTCATAGCGTTTACCGGCAATCTGCACAGCTTTCTGTGCCTGCATCACATTCTCGCGGTTGCTGACAACCTGCTCGGAACTGGCAGCCATGTTGTTCTGGTAGCTGGTAATCTGCATGTTCAGCTTTCGCTCTGTGTCCAGACGGTTCTGCTCCAACTGACGTATCTGAATACGGTTGGACTTGAGCTTGGTGAAATTGCTTGCCTTATACAAAGGAATACTCAGCGTAAACATCAGTGCGGAACTTCCGCTCCAATTATAATCGAGGATGTTCCAATCCTCGTTGTAGAGTGACTGGTACTGGTAAGAATAGTTCATACCCAAAGTAGGCATGAAGTTGGCACGGAGTGACTTGATGTTCTGATTGAGCATCTTCCGGTTCAAGTCCAACTGCTTCATCGTCGTATTATTGTTCAGATTGGCAGCGGCTGATTCAGTTCATTGGCAAACAGCTCCGTCTCATAGTTGCGAGATTGTCGGCAATCTCTATATCCACATCGGCCGTTACCCCCATCAGTACCTTCAACTGCAACTTGGACAACGTCACGGCATTACCCGCCGAAATCACATTCGGCTTAATGCTGCGCATCTGCACCTCGGCACTGATTTTATCGAACTCACTGACGGCACCCTGCTGATACTTGGCATTGACAATGTTGTAGTTGTCTTCCGCCAGCTTATAGCTCTTCTGCAACACATCGTAGGAGTCTTGCGTCAGCATCAGCTGATAGTAACCCTTAGTTACCTGGTTCACCAAGTCCAGCTTAGAAGCCCGTGACTTTTCCACAGCCAGTTCAATGTCTGTCTTCGTCATCGACATGGCCTTATATACGCTAGGGGCGAATATGGGCAAACTGATATTCAGCACCCCGCTTACCGTATTCGAATTGTCCATACCCATCTTGAACGACTGTCCGCCAAGATTCATCTGTGCCGCACTGATGGTATGATTCCACGTACCGTCAATGCTTGCCTGCGGAAGCAAGTTCTGCCAGGTCTCCTTGTGAGTCACTTTCTTCAAAGCAATTTCTTCCTCCGCCACCTTTATGGTAGGATTGTCGCTTAAAGCAATCTCCAAGGCACGGTCAAGGGTCAGGGTCAGGGTATCCTTTGCCTCTTGTGCGCGCACATAGCCGCCGGCATACAGCACAGCAACTGCCAACAGTAGTGCTCTTCCTACCCAAAATCTCTGCATCTTCATAAATCAAAAATAGATTATTTATTAAAACTACTCCTTCGTTTCATCCGGCTTTACCTGATTCTTGCGATATTCGCAGATAAAGTCCTCCAGGACACGGGCACCCTTCTCCGTAGAGATACCGCGCAAGAAAGTGAACATGATAGATTCGTACACTTCAAGGAAAGAATACTCATTGCAGATGTCCGAATTCATCAGCAAATCGAGCTGGTCGCGCACGAGCAGATTGATAATGGCGAAATTCACATCATCACGAAAAATGCCTTGCTTCACGCCCTCTTTGAAGAAGTTCACTGTATCTTCCGAGCTCCGGTTCCGATTGTTCTTCATCAACTGATAAGCCTTGGGATATTTCTTGATATCCTCAAAAAACTTCTTGTTCGTGGCATGAAAACGCTCTATGCTCCACTGATAACATCTCAACAAAACTTCCAATACGTTACTGGAAGTCTCTATTACTCCTTTCACAAAAATATCACCATCCTTCTGGGACTTCAAGATACATTCTTCCAACAAGGTTTCCTTGTCCGGAAAAACTTCGTAGAGAGTGCGCTTAGAGATACCCAAAGATGCGGCAATCTCATCCATCGTGATACTTTTTATTCCATTTGTTGTAAATAATTCTACGGCGGCCAGAATGATACGTTCCCTCAGTTCCACCCGTGATGTTGAATGCTTCGTGTGTTCGCCCATTTTTCTTCCCTTTCTAAACTAAAACTATTTTTATTCATTATCGGAATAAAACGGGACAAATATAGAAAGAAAACTCAATTCGCCAATTAAGTTTCCTTTTCTTATTGTTAACAGATTAATAATTATTATGTTTCTGGCAGATTTATTGGGAAGTTCCTAATAATCAAACTTTGTCCGGTTGAGGAAAGCGACTGTCTTATGGATTTCCTTATACATCACGATGTCTTCCTTCACAAAAGGGACTTCCTTGCGATATTCGTGCAGGAAACGCTCCAGAACGGGAGAAGTCTTTGCCGGACGGCGGAAGTCGATGCCTTGAGCGGCATTCATCAGTTCGATGGCAAGGATATGCTCCAGATTGTCCATAATGCGATAAAGCTTAGTAGCTGCATTGGCACCCATGCTGACATGGTCTTCCTGCCCGTTGGAGGAAACGATGGAGTCGCTGCTGGCGGCATAGCAGTACATCTTATTCTGGCTTACCATAGACGCGGCAGCATATTGCGGAATCATGAAACCGGAGTTCAGACCGGGATTGGCCACAAGGAATTCCGGAAGTCCACGCAGCCCCATGATAAGCTGGGCGATGCGCCGCTCGGATATATTGCCCAGCTCTGCCAGGGCAATGCCGAGAAAGTCGTAGGAAATGGCAAGCGGCTGGCCGTGGAAGTTACCGCCCGAGATGATACGGTCCTCATCGGGGAAGATGGTGGGATTGTCCGTCACAGAATTGATTTCCGTCAGCAGGACGGAAGCCACGTAACGGATGGCGTCTTTCGTGGCCCCATGCACCTGAGGGATGCAACGGAACGAATAAGGGTCTTGTACATGCTGCTTGGGACGGGCTATCAGCTCGCTGCCTTCCAATAGTTTGCGGAAGTTGGCACCCGTTTCTATCTGGCCCTTGTGTGGACGAATCTGCTGGATACAGTCCATAAACGGATCTATACGCCCGTCGAAAGCTTCCAGGGAGAGGGCGGCAATCAAGTCGGCTTTCTTGGAGAGACGGAAGGCTTTGAGAAGAGCAAAGACACCGTTGGCACTCATAAACTGGGTGCCGTTGAGTAATGCCAATCCCTCTTTACTCATCAGCTTCACCGGTTCCCAACCGAACTCGTCGAGCACACTGATAGCCTCGCGCTTCTTTCCTTTATAATAGACATCGCCCACACCGATAAGCGGCAGGAAGAGGTTGGCCAGAGGAGCCAGGTCGCCGGAGGCGCCAGTGAGCCACGGTCATAAACGATAGGCATCACGTCGTTATTGAAGAAATCGAGGATGCGCTGCACGGTGATGACCTGCACACCGCTATGCCCCAAAGAGAGAGCATGCGCCTTGAGCAACATCATCAGTTTGATGATGACCGGGCGTATCTCCTCGCCCACACTGCAAGCATGACTCTTGATGAGATTTTCCTGCAAGGTGCCCAGCTCGTCCGACGAAATGCTCTTACTGCACAACGAGCCGAAACCGGTGGTAATGCCATACAAGGGTTCTTCCGACTCCGCAATCTTCTTGTCCAGATAATCGCGGCACTTCTGTATCCGCAGCTTGGCTTCCGGAGCCAGCTCCAGTTTCAGATTTTCATTGATAATACGTTCGATGAGGTCGAAGGTCAACTCACCGGAACCTACATAATAGACATTGTTCATACTTTCAGCTCTTGATTGATTTCGTCCAACAATTCCTTTTCTTTCGCACAAGCCAAGTGTTCCAATTCGTCGGCTTCACTTTGGAGCTTGGACACAAACTCCTTATCCTTCAGCGAACCCAGGTTGATGCGTACATTCATCAGTGCGCCCAGCACAGCCGAACGGGCAGACATCATGGCCACACAAGCATCCGTAACGGCATTGCGGTTGCCCAGGCGAGCTACATCCATGATAACCGTCATCAGCTCATACGCATTGCGTGCCACCTGCATGGGAACAAGGGCGGCAAACTTGGTAGCCGCCTGGATGGCAGTACTGCGCGCCGCCTTTTCCTCATCCGTAGCTTTCGGCATCTTGAAGCAGGCAAACACCTTGTCGTAGGCTTCAGAGTCGCGGTCTATATCTTCTACAAAAGCCCCCTTTTGCTGCAAGGCAACTCCGGAGATATGGCGCATCAGTCTTCGTGAAGTTCATAACCTTTCTTACCGATGGTGAGGTTAGCAACCATAGCGGCAAGAGCAGAAGCAATAGCACCGTTCAAAGCGGCAATACTACCGCCACCGGGGACGGGATCGCTACCCGCCACTTTATTCAAAAATTCCTTTACTGTCAAATCAACTAACATGATATTAAATATTAAAGATTAAGGATTAAGAGGGGATATCAGCACTTCTTAAAGTACAGGATAAAGCACTCCCCCCTTTATGGTGGTATTGACACAATTCATACCTACATAATAAGGTAAAAAGTGATAATTATCCGTATTGAGCACTACGAAGTCTCCTTTCTTGCCCACCTCGATACTACCAATGCTGTCCGCACGGTTCAGAGCGGCCGCACCGTTCAAGGTCAGAGCAGTGATGGCCTCTTCAATACTCATTTTCATATAAATGCACGCCAAGGCAAATGTCAGGGGGATGGAACCGGAGAAACAACTGCCCGGATTGAGGTCGGTGGCAAGGGCCACGGCACAACCAGCATCAATCATTTCGCGCCCACGAGCATAGGGTTCCTTCAAAGCAAAGGCTGTCAGCGGAAGAAGGGTCGCCACAACTCCCTTGTCGGCCATGGCGCGGATGTCCGCATCCGAAGCATGCAGCAGATGGTCGGCAGAGACGGCAGAAAGTTCAGCAGCCAGTCCGGCACCCCCTAATGGTACAATCTCGTCGGCATGGAGTTTCAAGACAAGTCCCATTTCCTTGGCTGCCAGCAAAAGGCGACGGGACTGCTCGATGGAGAAAACGCCCTGCTCACAGAAGACATCGCAGAACTCTGCCAAATTATTATGAACACTACGGGCATCACTTCGCGGATAATGTAGTCCACGTACTCGTCCGTCTGTCCGTTGTATTCTGCAGGCACAGCATGTGCACCGAGAAAAGTGGAGACAACGTCTACACGCTTGTGCTCGTCATTATTAAGGCTACGCATCACCCGAAGCTGCAGGAGCTCGGTTTCCTTGTCCAGACCGTAGCCGCTCTTTCCCTCTACGGTAGTCACTCCCATAGCACTCATCTGCTTCAGAAAGCCCTCCGCCTTGCTGCGCAGCTGGATGAAATTACATGCACGGGTAACTTTCACCGTACTCACGATGCCTCCTCCACGTTCCATGATGGACATGTAACTCTCTCCCTTCAAACGCCAGGAGAACTCCTCGGCACGCTCGCCACCAAACACAAAATGTGTGTGTGAGTCCACAAAGCCGGGTAGCAGACACTTGCCGCGGGCATTGTAATGCCAGTAGTGCTGATAATAGCCGTCACGCTCCTCTCCACGGTTAGGTCCGACGTAGGTGATGACACCGTCGGTCACTTCCACCGTAGCATTGTCGATGATGCTCAGTTGCTCCATCTCCTTGCCGCAACGGGCAGAAAAGCCGAGGGGGGTCACTACACGGGTATTGAATATAATAAGGTTTCTGTCATAAAGCCTCTCTCCTAACCCTCCCGTAGAGGGGAATTAAGTTAGTACTATTTAATTCGGTTACATTCGTGCTTCTAAGACTTGCTCCATGGAGAAGTTCTCCAATCCCAGATAGTAGGACGCTGTATCTATCAAGGCCTCCATCGGCACCAGACCGATAATTTCACTGCCCACAATGCTGACGCCGTAGCGGCGGGCTTCCACACGCACCAGCTCGAAGGCACGGTAGAGGGCGGTGCGGGTATAGTCCGTCATGTTGATGGATACCTGCGTGATGCCGCGGTCCTTCAACTCCACTCCCATTGCCTTGCAATAACGCAGTCCTCCGCCGATGAAACGGATTTTCTTAGCGATGTCATGGGCTATCTCCAGACTGGGGGTATTGAGGTTGATGTTATAAGCCACCAAAGGCATGCGGGCACCGATAGCCACTGTGCCTGCGGTGGGATGACGTTCGGCCAGTCCGAAGTCGGGATGCCATTCCGGTTGCTTTATCTTCTCGGCCATACCTTCGAACTCCCCTTTACGGACAGCAGCCAAATTCTCCCGATGAGGGGCAGAAGCAGACTTTTCATATAAGAAGACGGGAAGATTGTAACGTTTTGCAACCTCCTTGCCCACTTCTTTCGAGAGGGCAACGGCTTCTTCCATCGTCACATTCCGGATGGGGATAAAAGGTACTACATCTACAGCACCCATACGAGGATGCTGTCCCTGATGGTGATTGAGGTCTATCAGCTCTACCGCCACGCCGATAGCTTCGAGCACAGCATCACGAAGCGGTTCCGGCTCGCCCACTACGGTCACCACAAGGCGGTTGTGGTCTTCATCGTTACTGTAATCCAACAGTTTCACACCTTGTTTGCCCCGAAAAGGAGCTACTATCTTATCTATCTTCTGCAAATCGCGCCCTTCGCTGAAATTGGGGACGCATTCCATAATCTTATTCATAATGCTCTTTAAAAAAAATAATATATACTCTGATTTTTCAGACGCAGATGACGCGAATTCTTTTTATCGGAATACAGAGACGTCGGGATTCTTTTGAAAGAAAAAATCCGCGTTATCCGCGTCTAAAAATGAAATCATCACTTTACTTACTCCTTCACCACTTTCTGCACCAACTTCTCATCAGCCACATACGGCATCGTGATATGATAGCCGTCTGCATGCGTACGGTTAAACTCCTCGCTCGTCTCCATGGCATGCGGATTGCGTGCCCACGAACGGCGGGCCACACCACCCATCACATCCCACAACATAGCGGAACGCAGGATTTCGTCTACCCGGTCACTGCCGTCGCACACCATGCCGAAACCGCCGTTGATGCTTTCCGATACCTACGCCACCTCCATTGTGCAAGGCCACCAAGCTCATGCCACGCGCACAGTTTCCAGCAAAACACTGCACCGCCATATCTGCCATGACATTACTGCCGTCCTTGATATTGGATGTTTCACGGAATGGAGAGTCTGTACCGCTGACATCGTGATGGTCGCGTCCCAACATAATGGGGCCGACCTCTCCCTTACGCACCATTTCATTGAAGCGCAAAGCTATATTCATACGTCCCACGGCATCCTGATAAAGAATACGAGCCTGCGTGCCTACCACCAAGTTGTTTTTCTCCGCATCACGAATCCAATTATAGTTATCCAAATCTTGCCCGCGACGTGTAGGGTCGATACATTCCATCGCCGCACGGTCGGTCTTCACCAAGTCTTCATGTTTTCCACTGAGGCACACCCAGCGGAACGGACCATAACCATAATCAAACAGTTCCGGTCCCATTATGTCTTCCACATAGCTGGGAAAGATGAAGCCGTTCTTATCATCTCCGTCCCGAGCAATTTCGCTCACGCCGGCATCGTAGACGGCTTTCATGAAGGAGTTCCCATAATCGAAGAAGTACGTGCCGTGTTCCACCAGCCTTTTTATAGCCTTGAAATGACGCTCCAAGGAAGCATCCACCAGACACCGGAATTTCGACGGATTCTCGTGCAGCATATGGGTACGCTGCTCAAACGTCAGTCCGGCAGGACAGTAACCGCCCTCATAGGTGGCATGGCAGGAAGTCTGGTCGGAAAGTAAATCTATGTGCAACTGCTTCTGCACCGCATATTCCAGCAAATCGACGACATTGCCGTGATAGGCCACAGAAACCGGGCGACACTCGTCCATGGCTTGTCGAGCCAGCGAGAAGGCTTCTTCCAGAGAATCTGTAACGTGTCCCACCCAGCCCTGGGTATGGCGGGTTTCGATGCGGGAAGCATCCACCTCGCAATGATTGCCGCCGCCCCTGCCATCTCGGCAGCTTTGGGCTGCGCACCGCTCATGCCTCCCAGACCGGAAGAAACAAACAAGCGTCCGCGCAAATCGCCATCTTGCGGAATGCCCAGTTTCAGACGGCCTGCATTCAGCAACGTATTGAACGTGCCGTGCACGATACCCTGCGGACCGATGTACATCCAGCCGCCGGCAGTCATCTGCCGTAGTTGGCAACGCCCATCTGCATAGCGGTGTGCCAGTCCTTCTGATTATCATAGAGCCCCACCATCAGCGCATTGGTAATGATGACACGGGGCGCCTCGGGCTTGGACTTGAAAAGCCCCAACGGATGTCCGCTTTCGATGACCAGTGTCTGTTCGCGCGTCAACACTTCGAGGTACTGCTTGATGAGCCGGTATTGCATCCAGTTCTGGCAGACCTGTCCCGTCTCACCATAGGTAACTAATTCATACGGATAAAGGGCGATGTCGAAACAAAGATTATTGTCAATCATCACCTGGAATGCCTTGCCTTCAATGCAGTTCCCCTTGTATTCGTCGATGGGTTTCGCTTTGAGGTCGCCCTGCGGGCGGTAGCGGTAGCCATAGATACGTCCACGTGTACGCAGTTCTTCCATGAACTCCGGAGCGAGGGTTTCGTGCAGCTCTTTGGGGATGTAGCGCAAAGCGTTCTTCAATGCCGTAGCCGTCTGCGCAGGGGTAAGGGTGTAGCCACGGTCGGGTGCCCGCCGGATACCCTCGACAAAGGAAGGATAGGAAGGCAATGTTTTACTTAAGGTTATCTCCATGTCCTATAAAGATTAAGGATTTACAAAGTGTCAGCCCACAAGGGTTATATTTGCCGCAATATAGAAATAAATCCCGACATTCGCAACGGAATGCCGGGATTATTTATCTTTTAGTCAGAAACCGACCAAAACACTTCGCCCGCCCCCCGCTGTTTGTTACAACGCTTTTATCAGAGATTATCCCAGAACCTGCAAACATTTCAGATGTTTTTGCCTCCACACACTACATTTTATCAAAATAATCTCTATATTTTGTGAAACTCTTCCAAAAAAGAACGAGATAAAATCATTAAAAGCCAAAAGAATATAACTATGAAAAACTTACTATCAAGTATCATCCTGACAATCGGCATGCTTAGCTGTGCTAGTTGCACAGACCTTATGAAGGACGACGGTTCCAGAGGATTTGCCAACGTGGCCACCATCGTGGGAGATGCAGAAAACGGTTTCTACTGCTACCAGAGACACTATGCCGGTCTGGTTGTTTCGCACAGCAAGGAACTTGCCGGCAAGGAACGGGGTTACTTCAACTTTTATTACACAGAAGACGACTGGACCACCTCTACCAATGGCATGAAATATATCGACAATGCGCAGGTCTATACAATAGAGGCATACGAAACAGTTCATCCCCTCACCCAGGAGGAAGCGGATGCCGGACACATCACCGGCAATGAAAATTGTACTATTCCCCAATCATTGTCTATAGATTATGCCTCTTACGGCTATGTGGATTTACAGGCCGGATTCTCCACCTTCAACCACATAAACGGCGAAATCCACAACGGAGAAGTGAATCTGGTATACGACGCAACCAAGCAGGAACCGGACACGCTCAGACTGCAACTTTGCTACAATCCGCGCATTCCCGACGGATGGACAAAAACAAGCCATCACTTCCGTACCGTATCATGCGATATCTCTTCTCTATCTTCTCTCCAACAATGGAGCGATTCGCTGACCCTCGTCATTGATGACGGAAGCAAAAAGAAGCATCTGAGAAGAATGAGCCGGAACGACTTCTTGAAACCCAGCCCCGAGACTAAATAACCAAAATCAAAGCATTTTTTTCTTTATTCAGTCTTCGTTGGTTTTGGCATACCTCAAGAGTAGCTCTCCTCTTTTAAGAGTCAGACTGTCCTGCGTCAGTTTTTCTATTGTCAGCGTATCCGTAAAAGAAATATTCTGGTGATTGCCGATGCTGGTACCTGAAAGTAACAACCGGTTTCCTACTTTTTTCCATGCCTCATATTTCAAGGTGGCCATGTTAATGGAAGAGGCGCTTCCGTCCCCATCAAGAACGAAACCTTGTTGCATACCGGACATTCCCGGAACCGGCTCCACCCAAGAGCCTTCAATGGAGCATTGTTGCAAGCAGTCAAAGCAACCATGCCAAGAACAGCAGTTAAATCTCTCAATCTTTTCATGTCTCTTTTCTTTTTAAAACTATATTTCTAAACAAAGGAACTCTTGTATTTCCTCTATGTTCCTGCAAAAATAATGTTTTTACGGGAGCTTCCATATATTGAAGAGTCTTTTCACAAAACAAATTATGAATATTTATTTGGAAATTATTCAAGCTAGCATTACCTTTGTACCGAAATTCAAAAAACGATATGAACCAGTCTTTAACTACAACATACAATACGCGCAATGCTGCATGGGGCAACAAGACCTTATGCGGCCATTTCATAGTGCACGTACATTGGTTCAGCGGATTCATTTAACTACCCTGCAATTTACATTTTACTATTTTGCACTTCCCTTACCGAGAAAAGGAGGGAGAAATGCCGTGTATGGGGTTTCCATTCGGAAAAACCGGACTAACCTATGTATCACCAAAAGAAGAAGAAACTTATGTTTACAATTATATCTATCATGTTTATAGGAAGTCGGTATCGGATACCTGATGCGTAACGTACAGATGTTGCAAAAAGTGGAGAAAAGCGCCTCGCTCACCATCTTACTGCTGCTCTTTGTACTCGGCGTATCCATCGGTTCCAACCGTCTGATTGTTGACAATCTGGGAAGATTCGGGTGGCAGGCCGCCGTACTGGCCTCACTGAGCATTACAGGCAGCATGTTGGCCTCACTGATGGTGTTTCACCTATTTTTCAAGAAAGGAGAGAAGAAATGAAGGGAAGTTTGACGGTTGTTGCATTTTTCTGTGCCGGCTGCCTGATGGGAGTAGCCAATGATTTTCGGTTCGACCTGCACGACTTATCCATGTATGTGCTCTATGCATTGATGTTCCAGGTGGGCATCGGCATCGGAAGCAACAAGAAACTGAAGGAGCTGGTCAAGAGCCTGCGGCCCAAAATGCTTTTGGTGCCGATGGCCACCATTGTGGGAACGCTGTTGTTCTCTGCCTTCGCCAGTCTGCTGTTGAGCCAATGGAGTGTGTTCGACTGCATGGCGGTGGGTAGCGGATTTGCTTATTATTCGCTTTCCTCCATTCTGATTACGCAATTCAAGGAACCTTCCATAGGCCTGCAACTCGCCACGGAGCTGGGCACCATCGCCCTGCTTGCCAATATCTTCCGTGAAATGATGGCTTTGCTGGGTGCACCGCTCATCCGGAAATATTTCGGCAAATTGGCACCTATATCGGCGGCAGGGGTCAATTCGATGGATGTACTTCTACCCTCCATCACCCAATATTCCGGAAAGGACGTGATTCCTATCGCTATATTCCACGGAATATTAATTGATATGAGTGTACCGGTATTCGTATCCTTCTTCTGCAATCTGTAAACAGCAGGCCGAAAAGAGGGAGATAAGGCCTCATTGTATTCATACTGTAACAACGTGAACAACAGCGACTTCTCACTGCAAAGTGAGTGCATGCTTTTTGCAGTGCCACTGCATACCGTTTGCAGCGTCACTGCATACCTATTTGCAGTGATACTGCAACTGCTTTGCAGCGCGACTGCAACGGGTTTGCAGTGACGCTGCAAAAGGTGTGCAGTGACTTTGCAGCCGGTCACCAAGCTACCGCATACTCGTAGTGGTCGAACTTAGGCTTGGTGCCTATGCCTACCGCTTTGAATACCCGGGCTATCCGCTGCTGTTCTTCGGGAGAGATAGGGCGCTCGCCCTTGCGGCAATGATAGTAATAGCGTTCGCAAGAGAAGCATCCCATCACGCGATGGCGCACGGTGAAAAGCAGCTTGGCGGGTACTTCGTCGAAAAGGCGTGTCATACCGCGGGCATAGTGCAGCTGCTCGCTGGAGCGGTAACGGGCACAGGTGGAGGACCCGGACAAGCTGCTGACATAAAAAGGATTCACCGCACGAACGGACTGTGGTTGGGGGCTTCACTCTCGGACAACAGTTGTGCCGCTATCGCCCGCAGGCAGGAAGAGGCTTTGGGGCACTTTCCGTTACCCGCAAAGCAGTATTCGTACCCATCGGGCACGTCTTGCAATAATATCATCTTATTAATGATTAATGATTAGTGATTAATGGACGGAGTGCACGCAGATACTTGCCGATGACCTCTGCCGACTCGCTTGTTTCTTTCTCGAATTCGGCGTGCAGTGTCGGGTATCCGTCAAGCAGTTGCATCATCCGCTCACGCCCCACGAATTCGGACTTTCCGGTTTCGGGATTCAGTTCGTAATAAACGCGCGCATGCACCAGTCCCGAAGCATGGATGGCATCTCCCACTTCACCACCCAAACGCGTGGCATCATCGGGAGTCATGGTACTGGCGGCCGCTTGTCCCACGGGCTGTGCACAGAAGTAAACCTTGCCGCCGAGCCACATGGCAGGTGCATACCACTGCCCGAAGCGATAACGCTTATAGCGCATCTTACGGCAATTGACATAAAGCGAGATATCTACCGTACAGCATAACAACGGGACTTCAAATAACGGCAAAGACCGGGATTGTCGTCTACCGTAATACGATAATCGGCACCGCCCATGAGGTAAATCTGGTTCTTTGTACGCTTCTCAATCTTCAGTGTGGTAACCGTATCGCCACGGTTCTCCACCAACTCTTTCAGATTGGAATACATTACCTGTTGCGCCGCCGCCGGCAAAACCGCCAGCAACATCAGAACGCCTGACAACCAACTCTTCTTCATATCCCAACCTCCTCTTTTCTGAAACTTTGTTTTAGTGAGCGAAAGGTACATTTTTTTATCGGAAGTAGACAAAAAATCGCGGAAAAAACAATTGGAAATGTATATCTTTGCCTTAAACTTAACATGTATGGAGCAAATAAATACGATAGATAAAATCAGCGCCGTCTACCGCAACACGGCAGAAGAGGCAAGACAAGAACTGAATAAAGTACAACAGAAGATTTACCGCATCGGCAGCCTGCGCCTGCTGCTGTTTGTGGCAGGAGTAGTAGGAATTATCTATTTCTGGAGCGAGAGCTGGGGTATACTGGCCTGCATTGCCCTCATCACCCTACTGCCGTTCCTATTTTTAATGAAATACCACAACCGGCTGTTCCATCGCAAGGACTATCTAGAAAAGAAGATGGAAATCAACGAGCAGGAACTCGCCGCTCTGGATTACGATACGTCTTCTTTCGATGACGGCGAAGCATACATCGACCCCACCCATCTCTACACCTATGATTTGGATGTTTTCGGTCCGCATTCCCTTTTCCAGTACATCAACCGTACCTGCACACAGCCCGGGAAACACCGCCTCGCCCACTGGCTGGGGAAACATCTCGAGAGAAAGGAAGAAATCATCCGCCGACAAGAAGCCGTCAGTGAACTGGCTCCGGAACTGAAATTCCGTCAGCGCTTCCGTATCCTCGGCCTGCTGTACAAAGGAAAAGCCGCCGATGAAACAGAACTGTGCCAATGGGCGGAAAGTCCGAGCATCTTCCGGAGCCGGAAATTACTGCGCCTCCTGCCGGTACTGGTGACGGGAGCCAACCTCATCTGCCTCGCACTCGTCATGGCAGGAATTCTGTCCGCAAGTATCTACGGCATCATCTGGACCTGCTTCGTCATCGCCGGCTTCGGCTTCACTGGCAAAGTCACCAAGATGCAGGCCATCTATGGCAAAAAACTGCAAATTCTCTCCACCTACGCCGCCCTGCTCCACCTCATGGAAAAGCAGCCTGCACAAGCCACCCTGCTCAAAGAGATAAGACAACAGATTGACGGAGAAAAACGGAAAGCCTCCCACTCCATCAGCAGGCTGAACAAGCTCATGGATGAACTCGACCAACGCAACAATGTCTTTATGTACGTCATTCTGAACGGCCTCTTCTTCTGGGAACTGCGTCAAATCATGCGCATTGAAGCCTGGAAAGAGCAATATGCCGCTGAACTGCCCGGGTGGCTCGATGCCATCGGACAAATGGATGCGCTCAACTCACTGGCAACATTTGCCTATAATCATCCGGACTATATTTACCCAAAGATAGTTCAAGCGGAAAGAAAGGGAAAAGGAAACCTAAATAAAGAAGAAGAAAGCAATTCTGAAACGGAAGCACCCATCAATGCCCCTTCCTCCTTCCGTCTCCGTGCCGAAGCCCTGGGCCATCCGCTGATGAACCGTGACCGCTGTGTCCGCAATGACATCGACATGGTGAAACGACCGTTTTTCATCATCGTCACCGGCGCAACATGGCAGGGAAAAGCACCTATCTGCGTACGGTGGGCATCAATTACCTCCTTGCCTGCATCGGCGCCCCCGTCTGTGCCCGCCAAATGGAAATATGCCCGGCCCGGCTCATCACTAGCCTGCGTACCTCGGATTCACTGAACGACAACGAGTCCTACTTCTTTGCCGAACTCAAACGTCTGAAACTCATCATAGACAAGCTGCAGGCTGGTGAGGAGCTTTTCATCATCCTCGACGAAATTCTGAAAGGTACCAACTCCATGGACAAGCAGAAAGGCTCCTTTTCCCTTATCAAGCAATTCATGACTTTGCAGGCCAATGGCATCATTGCCACCCACGACCTGCTGCTGGGAACACTCATCGACCTCTTCCCCGATGACATCCGCAACTATCGCTTCGAAGCAGACATTACAGACAATGAACTGACCTTCTCCTACCGCTTGCGCCCAGGCATCGCCCAGAATATGAACGCCTGCTTCCTGATGAAAAAATGGGGATTGCCGTTGCCGACTAATCCCCACCACAGTTAAAGTCAAGTCTAACTCTTTGACTGATTATGCTGTTTTACATTTCTCCAGGAAAGTAGATACTGCAACCGCATCGCTACCCGTATAGTAGCGTACGGAAGTTACCGGAGTATACGTGTAAGGCACAAACTGATACAACTGTACAGCCGCAAATTTATTGTCCTGCGAAATCATGACATCCATGCGCACATTTCCACTGCCGCTACTTTTTATTTCAGTCTCGCCATTCAGCTGTTCATTCTCAATCATATCTGTAAGTTTGCCCAAATATTTCAAATCGAAGAAAACACTGCGTTCCTTGGTCACACTGCCCGTCGGCAAATAGACCACTTCCTTCGATTTCCAAAACAGACGGAACACGCCAAGCAAGACGAATGCCGTACCCAGCACCATCAAAGCCATGCTGAGAGTGGAAGATTTATCACTCATCTCAAAAATGGATGCAAAAATAAAAACACCGACCAGCAGCATAGCTACTGAAAAGATAAGTCCTGAAACACTGGTACGCTTTACAATATCGGGATGTGAAGACGCAAAAAGAGTTGCGTCAATAGTTTGAGTTGCCATAATTATAATATGTTTTAATGAATTTATTAGAAATAGAAAATACAGTATTTCCCTGCAAAAACACATAGTCTGACCATACACAAGGGAAAAAGGAAAATTCAATAAAACACTAAATGAGAATACGCCTTAGTGTGAAAATGTAATATTCGCACACCGGCTGGCAACGATAATAGGCAGTGGCATCATAGAGTTTCTCACGATGCAGAGACAAAACAGCCGCTCGCTGGGCCAGTTTGTCAATCCAGTCCTTTAAAGAAAATATATATTCCGTGGTAGAAATACGCTGTATACGGGAGTACGTCAGCGAATGTAATTGTCCACCCATGCCCGCCAGCTCTGCATCCGGCAGATAAGGCAATTGAGGCATCGCAATATAGGCATCAGTCTGCTCATGTACGGCAATAGTATTCTCACTCACAACATTCCCACCACTCGCCGCTTTATTGGCAAATGTATCGCTTACAGTCTGCCATAAAGCCAATGCAAGCACCATGAATCCTATGAATCTTAAGAATTTAGCCATATCTATGTGCAAATATAACAGTTTCTTTCAGGAATTTGTTTAATGCACACATCTTTTAATGTTTCTTGGATGATTTATAGGAAATAAAAAGCCGCTCCAAACAAATTGAAACGGCTTCTATATATAAAAAGAATAGTTGAATTATTCAGCTTTAGCTTCCTCAGCAGCAGGAGCTTCTGCAACTGGTGCAGCAGTTTCTGCAGCAGGAGTAGCTTCAGTAGCAGCAGCTTTCTTTGAACGGCGGGTACGAGTAGCCTTCTTGGCAACCTTTTCCTTAGCCATGTTTTCGTTGTAGTCAACGAGTTCAATGAAGCACATTTCAGCGTTGTCACCCAAACGGTTACCAGTCTTGATAATACGAGTGTAACCACCCGGACGATCAGCAATCTTCACAGAGATTTCTTTAAACAATTCAGTTACAGCATACTTGTCTTGCAAATTGCTAAATACAACACGACGGGAATTAGTCGTATCGTCTTTAGCCTTTGTAATCAAAGGCTCAACAAACTTCTTCAAAGCTTTAGCCTTTGCAACGGTCGTAGTGATTCTTTTGTGCTTAATCAAAGAACACGCCATATTAGCCAACATAGCGTTTCTATGAGAGGCAGTACGACCCAAATGGTTGAATTTCTTATTATGTCTCATTTTTTATTCTTTATCTAATTTATATTTAGAAATATCAGTTCCAAACGACAGATTCAGACTTTCCAGCAAATCATCAAGCTCGGTAAGCGATTTCTTTCCGAAGTTTCTGAATTTCAGCAAATCCGTCTTGTTGAATTGTACCAAGTCACCAAGAGTCTCTACATCTGCAGCCTTCAGACAGTTGAGGGCACGTACAGAGAGATCCATATCAACGAGCTTGGTCTTCAGCAACTGACGCATGTGCAATACTTCTTCATCAAACTCTTCATTGCCGTCAACATCATTTGTTTCCAGCGTGATCTTCTCGTCAGAGAAAAGCATGAAGTGATAAATCAGAATCTTGCAGCTTCTTTCAGGGCTTCTTTCGGATGAATGGAACCGTCGGTAGTAATCTCAAGTACCAGTTTCTCGTAGTCGGTCTTCTGCTCTACACGGAAGTTCTCTACCTGATACTTCACATTACGTATCGGAGTATAAATAGAATCGATAGGAATTACGTTCACATCGGTGCAATATTCGCGGTTTTCGTCAGCAGGAACATAACCACGACCTTTGTTGATCGTAATATCTATCTGCATAGTCGACTTTGAATCTAAATGACAAATAACTAATTCAGGATTTAACACTTCAAATCCAGTCAAATACTTACCTATGTCACCTGCTTTAAATTCACTTGAATTCTCGACTGTAATACTTACTTTCTCACTCTCGAATTCTTCAACTACTTGCTTGAATCTCACTTGTTTCAGATTCAAGATAATGTTAGTAACATCCTCTTTTGCCCCCGGAACACTGGAAAATTCATGCTCAACACCGTCTATCTTGATAGTAGTGATAGCAAAACCTTCCAATGAAGAAAGCAGGATGCGGCGCAGTGCATTACCCACGGTAATACCGAAACCGGGCTCCAACGGACGAAATTCGAATTTTCCGAATCTAGAGTCCGCTTCCAACATTAATACTTTATCAGGTTTTTGAAATGCTAATATCGCCATGAAATTAATTATTATTTAGAATACAATTCTACGATCAAATGCTCTTTAATGTTTTCAGGAATGTCTGCTCTTTCAGGTACATGCAGCAATTTGCCTACCTTAGAGTTATCATCCCATTCCAACCAAGGATATTTGCTATGGTTAAAGCCAGCCAGTGAATTAGCGATAACTTCCAATGATTTGGATCTTTCACGAACACCGATCACCTGACCCGGTTTCACTGCATAAGAAGGAATATTCACAACCTCACCGTCTACAGTAATGTGCTTGTGGCTCACCAACTGACGAGCAGCTGCGCGAGTAGGAGCAATACCCAAACGGAATACGATATTGTCAAGGCGACCTTCCAACAATTGGAGAAGGATTTCACCAGTAATACCTTTAGCAGTCTCAGCCTTCTCAAACAAGTTGCGGAATTGTTTTTCCAAAACGCCATAAGTATATTTGGCTTTCTGTTTCTCACGAAGTTGAACACCGTATTCAGAAGTCTTTCTCTTTCTGGAATTACCGTGCTGTCCGGGAGGATAGTTCTTCTTTGACAATACTTTATCTGCTCCAAAGATACCTTCACCGAATTTACGGGCTATTCTTGATTTTGGTCCAGTATATCTAGCCATTTCTTTTAAATATTTAATTGTTTATTCATGAACTTGGGTTTGTTGCAGCCGCGATTGCAGAGAGAAAGTTTACAATCCAATAACAAAATCAAGTCTCACTTCTATTAAAGGTAAATTTTAAACTCTACGTCTTTTCGGAGGACGACAACCGTTGTGCGGAAGCGGAGTTACGTCAATGATTTCAGTAACCTCGATACCTGCACCGTGGATAGTTCTAATAGCAGACTCACGTCCGTTACCCGGGCCCTTCACATATGCTTTTACCTTTCTCAAGCCAAGATCGTATGCTATCTTAGCACAATCTTGAGCAGCCATCTGTGCTGCGTAGGGAGTGTTCTTCTTTGAACCTCTAAAACCCATCTTTCCGGCAGAAGACCAAGAAATGATCTGACCTTCGCTGTTTGCCAGAGAAACAATAATGTTGTTAAAAGATGAATGAACATGCAACTGTCCATTAGCATCAACCTTCACATTTCTCTTTTTTGCTGCAACTGTTTTTTTGCCATATCAACAATTATTATTTAGTAGCTTTTTCTTATTAGCAACGGTTTTCTTTTCTACTTACGAGACGGCATTGGTTCTTGTGTCTTCTGACTCTA
>ENA-OQJX01000206-OQJX01000206.1-human-gut-metagenome-genome-assembly--contig:-NODE-206-length-37850-cov-2.924688_pt1 | contig 37850 bp, 41 predicted proteins | sample MGYA00242615_ERZ504782 | MGnify/ENA primary metagenome ERZ504782 (study PRJEB26092, sample SAMD00036354) | human gut metagenome | host: Homo sapiens | study: EMG produced TPA metagenomics assembly of... | reverse complement strand
GTTCGATTTCTGAGATTTTTTGTATCTTTACCATGTGTTTTTATTTTAGATTACCCCCGTTTTGGCCGTCAAACCGTTTTTTGGGGGGAATGCTTAAAGATACAAAAAAGGCAACTAACTCGCAATGAATTAGTTGCCTTAAATTTTATTATTTTAGGAATATCCCTGTTTTAATGATTGGTGTCTGGAACTGGTTGAGGAGTTATACTATAGACATTTACTGAATGTCCCTGTATAGTGTCGATAATATTAAAGAAAAACTTGTTATCTCCCTATATGCCAAAGGAATGAGCGTGTCAGACATAGAAGAGGAGATGCGTGAAATCTATGAGATAGAACTGTCCACATCAGCTATTTCCATCATCACGAACAAAGTCAACCAGGCTGCTCAGGAATGGCAGAACCGCCCTTTGGAGCCGGTCTATCTCATCGTTTGGATGATTCTACCTATTTGACTTTTCAGCCTATTAATTGTTTTGGTAACTTCGTTCATTAGCTTTTGATTGGAAGTTCTAAATGTGTTAAGTTCTTTGATTATATCTGCTTTATTATAGTATAAATTATACCAGCCTAATGTTTCAGCAGCCAATATGCGAAGTTCTTCTTCTTGGCTTTCATTTTTTATAATGTTCAGTAATGGCTCAATAGCTTTAGCAATAGGTTTATTTCGGAACCTACTTATTTCGCTTTGTATCTGTTTGGTAGTACTTTCCGGACTGTCAATAAGTGCAAAATCTCTTTCAAGTCCTTTCTTTTGGCGAGGAAGGTATTCTAACAATTCATTCACATAGGAAGAATCGTAGAAAGACCAATCGGCAGCCTGTTTCTTCAATTCATTCAAAGCCATATCATGGTCGAACGTGTTGATAGCACTAAAAATTCTGAAACGATGGCGGTTTTCATGTCCGCGTAATAAATAGCTTTCTATCCATGCCGGCAACAATTCCGGATTGCAATTCTTTTCAACGTATTCCACCGCATAACGACGGATCAGTTCATAACTGTCGTTCATGGCTGTCTGCAATACATCGGCAACCTCTGTCGGATAGTTCAAAGCTAATAGGCGTAATGCTTCCAACCGCACAACGAAATAGTTCGATTCGTGGTAACTTTTCTTCAGCAACTCAACGAGACCACTATAATTTGCCATTGACAATTGACGGAGCGCCATTGCCTGCATGTCAGCCATAGGGGAATTCAGCTGTTTTTCCAGAATGTAACATTTCCTTCCTGCGCAACTAAAGCTTGGTTGATGTCCATATCCAGCCCGGCATTATTGGTGAAGTGAAAAGTCGGGTCACCGATCAGATGATTTTCCAAGAAGCAGGTAAAACGAGTGAACTGCCCGATGCGCATACCGGCAGCTAACAAGCCGAGAAATTCATCCGGCCATTTATCTTGAATGGTGTTAACCGTACATCCCATAGTAGCAATGGTCTTACCCTTATTGAATATATAAGAGCCTACAATGTTGTCATCCAAATGGAAAGAACCGTTGAAACAAGCATCGAACAATATAAAACGCGCATTAGGAGTCAAAAGACGAATATCTTCAGTATAGATATCCATATTACGGTTTACAATGGAATCCGATTTTATTTTCTCCTCATCGAAAGCTTCCGCACACCAACTTTCAGGCACCCCATACTGCTTGGCATATTCTTTGATAGCAGCTTCACGCCCATGTTTCTTGGCGTATGAAGGCACTTTGCTTCGCAAGAATATTTTGGCATTCTCAATACTCAAATTAATACCGGAACCATTTTCATAGCCATTGATATACTGCATGGTGGGGCCACCGTGGTGATGGAATAGCATGACATCTAATCCTTCGCGCTGAATCTCGTTCAAGTATAATGGTTTCATCGGATAGCGCATGTTAAAATCATAGAACTTCACTGTATTACCCGATTTGAATATTTGCGGCAATTGCTCACGTAAGGCTATTTGCTCACCGCTCCATGCCAAAGGATCTTCAGAATTGTAACCATGGCCACGGGCCATAGTCAGTTGGTCAAATGCATTTTGCTTTGCTTTTTCGGCAACTGCCTTTTTTAAGTAATCGCGTAGCATCTGATAACGGTTCTCACCTTCTAAATGTAATGGACGGATACGGGCCGAATAAATATCCGGTGAAATATACTGTTTAGAATCAGCACGCAATGTCATATAATGATAGTCAGGTATCAAACTGTCTTGTTTAATATAATCAAATTTTAATCCGAAGTCATCATAATAACGGTCGGAAGGAACGCTTGATTTCTGCCAATTGGCTTTGGGAGACCTTTTGAAAGCCGAAGATAGATGATGTGCATCACGAATCATTGGAATAGGGATGTCACCTATAAATACGCAACCCTCCAAAGGCGTTTTCTCATTCTCATGCAATTTGACAAGTTGCTCACGAATAGGTTCGGGCCTTTTCCAATCATCAATTAGCAAGTAAGTACCTAAACCTTCTTTTTCTATACTGGTACGATAAGCATCAATTTCACTTTTCGCTTCATCATAACTTTTCTGATCGACTACAATTGCAAAAGTAGTCTTTGTTTTTATACTAGGATGTACAACTGTTTGCGCCTGCATATCCTGTAAGCACAAAGCGGTAATTGCCAAAAGGATGTATTTATTCATATTTATAAACTTAATCTTTTGATTGTCTGTTCAAGCTCTGCTTTTAAATCTTCCGGAAGATTGGCTGTTTGTTGCATCTTCTTTATTTCTTCAAGAATGTGTGGCCGTTGTACAGAATTAGTAAACCAACCTAATGCTTCGGCCATTACTACACGTACTTCCTGTGGATTACCGGCATCACGAATTACATTCAAATAATCATCCACGTGGAAATGGAATGTATAGTTACGCACATTGCGGATTGCACTGATACGTTTTGCTTCCGGTGCAGCTACATCCATCAAGGTCTGATGGACTTTTGCCTCTTGTACAAACATTCTTTCCAGGCTTCTTAGTAATCGTTTTTTCTCTTCGTTTTCATTCAAACGGTCAACTTTTGCATAAAAGTCTTCTATTGTCTTTTCTACTTTCTCTTTCGGATAAAGCTTAAAGCCTTGTTGGCACTCATTTGTACGCGTAAGCGTTCATTATGTTCGACCAATGCTTCCACAATAGCGGGCAATAAGGAATCGTCACCTACAAATCCAGCATAAATGGCACTTTGGCGAGCTACCATTTCATAAGTATCGTTCAAACCTTCGCGTAATGCTTCGATGAAGTTGTCGTCCTGATAACGGCTCAACAACTTGATAGCTTCCATACGAACCGTATTGAAGCCACTTTCCCGGTACTTCTTCAGGAGCAACGGAGATAATTCCTTTTGGGTATCGGCGTCAGCCAGCATACGCATGGCCAAACTTTGTACATCAGCGTATGGGCTGTTTAACAAATTCTTCCAATAGGCTTTGTCATCTTTGTGTATTGTTATATCGGTACTTAAAGTATTGGCTTCGATAGGAGCAAAACGGAAAGTGGGATCACCAAACAAATGACCTTCAAGTGATACGATTAGCTTATTGTATTGCCCGGCTCGTACACCATGGGACAACAAACCAATCATTTCAATAGTCCAGCGGTCTTGCAATACGTTACGGGTATTTCCTTGTGCTACTAATGTCTGACCGTCATTAAAGATATATTGTCCTGCTATATAGTCGTTTTCGTGAAAAGAACCGTTGTAGCACGCATCAAACATTATCATCTTCGGATTAGTGGAAAGATTTCTCTTCATTAAATCTTCCGTTACGATACGTTCATCAGCGTAGTGAAGAGAGTCTGCTTCCCAGAACTTAGGATTGTCCAGGTCTTTAAAAAACACCTCATTCACTTGTCGTTTTTCCTGCATCTGAATACGTAAGGTGTCTTTGTCACGTTTTCCAACATGGGACATGACTGCATTATAAAGTGTACTCTTCAACATTTTATAACGATTATTGAAATCAGTGCATGCCAATTCATCATTAATAAGCTGCCCTGTTGGCATTCCATGTTCATGAAACATAAATAAGTCAAGGTCCTTTCGTTGCAATTCGCTGAATAACTTATATTTCATAGGGTGTTTCATTCGGAAGTTCCAATGTTTGAATCCCATTTGACGACCAAAAGCTAATGGAAAGTTCTCCATATAAGCTTTTTCGTCATCCATCCATACAATCAGGCAATCGGAATTGTAAGAAGCACCATTGAATGAGAATACCCGATCTAATTGATTATGCTTATCTGCCTTGGCAGCAGCAGCTTTCTTCAGATATGAGGCAATGGCCGCATATTTATCCCCTTCCTTTTTTTCCGGATACTTGATACGAGCTGAATAGAAAGTAGGATTTAGCCGCTGGGGACTGTCTTCTGTCAATTTGTAGTAGAAATGCTGATGATTTACTGAGTCTTGCCTGATGAACTCAAACTTTAAGTTCAGATCATCATAAAAGCGGTCGGTAGGTACGGAAGACTGATCCCAAGGAAAGGCTTTCTCATTCATTTTGAATGCAGTAGTCATGTGTTGCGCATTACGTACCAATGCGACAGGCACATCGCCGATTAAAACCAGACCTTCCAATGAAGGGCATTCTTGATATGTTTTGATGATTATCTGTTTGACTTGATCTGGATTTTGCCAGTCACCGCTGATCAGATAAGTTGCCAAACCATCATCTTCAACCGCAGTTTTGTACTGATGCATGGCATCTTTGGTATTTGCATAAGTTTGGTTATCTGTTATGATAGCAAAAGCGGTAGGTTGTTTGACCAATGGCTTTATGACTGTTGTTTGTGCATTTCCTGCCAATGGCAAAAGAAATGCCAGATATATTATTTTTTTAATCATGGCCAATTAATTTTTAAGTCTGTAATATGTACGGTCGGCTTCTTCACGAAGGTTCTCGGATAAGCTCTTATCTTTTCTCAGTTGATCGCATACCCGAAGGATGTCAGGCTTCCGATAAGAATGAGTGAACCAAGCAAAAGCCTCCAATAAACAGGTTTTTAGCTTTTCACTTTCACTGGAGTCGGTAAGTAAAGCCAAGAGGCCGTCTACACAGGCATGTGCCATATGATTTTTCAGAGAATTGCAATAAAGGATGCGCCAACGTTCGGAAGTTTCTTTGCTTAATAACTCTTTTTGCATGCTACGACTATTATTGGCATTCTCCAAAACCTTACGCATCTCCTCCTTGTCTTGCAACACATAGGTCTCAGCCATTACTTTATCAATTGCCGCCTGTACGGCTGCCTGATCAAAGACTTGAAGCCCCAAACTCACATTAAATGCCACACGCTCGGATAGGTTGTCTTCTACATAGGCTTTGATTTGCGGATAAACATACTCGTTCAGTCCCACATGTTGCATCATACGAACAGAGGTGCGACGAATAAATTCATAGGAATCCGTAATGGCCAAGTGTAAGACTTCCCGGAAGTTTTTGTCACTAATCTTCTCAAGCAATGCCAAGCAGGTGAAACGTACCATCATGAACGAGGAAGTTTCAAAAGTTTTTCTTAATAAATCAGAAATACCCGGATAGTCATTGCGATAAAGGTTGTGCAAAGCAAAATTCTGTATGTCGGCATAGGGCGACTGTAATAACTCCAACATGCGGGACTCGCTATATGGTTCTTTGAACAAAGCATTGGCATCTACCTCATTGATAGATTGAAAACGTAGAGTAGGGTCACCGGTAATGTGCGATTCGAGAATATTCGTCAATTTAGCCCATTGCCCCACTCGTGCTCCCATACCTAACAGGCCGAGCATCTCGTTTGCCATTTTATCTTGCAGTACATTGACTGAATTGGCAAAAGTAGTTACGCATTTTCCTTCCGACATGATATAACGTCCGGCAATGTAATCTTTTTCCCGGAAATCACCATTATAGCATGCATCGAAAATTACCATACGGCTATTAGGCTTAAACTCTGTAACTTCCGACAGGATAATACCGGTGCGCAGGTCTAGTAAAGAATCTTCTGCAATTACTTTGGGATCATCATAGCCTGCAATCCAAGTAGTGTCCAAACCGTATGTGTTTTTCATCATATCCAGCATTTCGTCGAAAGACTTTTTGTTGTTTTGCTTTCTACGCGCTAAACCACGATAATAGTACTTCATTGCATCTACATGAGCATTCCACCTATTAGTAGCGGGACTACCGGAAAGATATTGACGTTCGGGCATACCATGCTCATGAAAAATAGACAAGTCCAGATCTGTGCGTTTCAGCATATTAATGACATCGTCCTTGGGATAATCGCTGAAATTATAACGGATGAAACGGGCCCGTCCCTCTTTATCGAATACGCCCGGCATTTGTTCGCGAATAGTAAAGGTTTCCGGTGTCCATGCAGTCAATGAGTTAGAGTAAGAGCCATCACCTGTATAGGAGAAGAATTGGTCTAATTTATTGTTTATCTGGTGCTCAGCCACCACTTTTTTAAAATAGCGGCTGATTTGCGCATGCGGTTCTTCGCCGTTATCAACAGCTTTGACACGTGCAGAATATATGTCACACCGAATTTGCTGTGGAGATTTTATAGCCAAATTATAATAGAAGAAATTATTTTCGACACTGTCCTGTTTCAAAAAATCGAATTGTAGGTCGAAATCATCGTAGAAACGGTCGCTGGGCACTGAAGAATCTCTCCAGTCATTGTTTTTCTCATCCATTTTAAAAGCGGAAGTCATATGCTGGGCTTTGCGGAGCATTGGAATAGGGATATCACCGACAAATACCACTCCTTCCAATTTATCCTTTTTGTAGAGCTTAACAATAACTTTCTTTACATCTTCCGGTTTATTCCATTCATTGTATACGATGAACGTAGGCAACCCTTCCATTCCTAGAATCTCCTGATAGGCTTTAAGCTCGGCTTCACAAGCCTGAAATGTCCCTTTATCTGTAATTACAGCAAAAGAGGTGTCCTTTACTTTCACAGCCGGTTTAACAAATGTCTGTGCCCGCAGAGATAATATGCTGCAGAGCATCAAACTTCCAGTTATTAATTTACGCATGTTTTGTAATATAGATTTCGTTATGTAGCATTAAAAATTACATCCTAAACTTATCGATAAATGAGTACGCCCATCATAATCATAGTCAGAGGTATTTACACGATCGAATACAACTTTTGCAAATAAGTTCATACGTCTGTTTTCTCTGACTTGTTGCGAATACGTTATCGACCCGCCAATACGATAGTAATCACAGGTATAATAATTAGTCAGCCCTTGTTGTAATTCGGTTACAGTTGGATAGTCTGCATGGCTGCCACCATATACATATTCACCTCCCAGATTATTGTTATACGCAACATGAACATCTATTAAAAGCCTGCGATTCAAACTATTGCCTAAAACAAAATTTTTTTTGCCACCTAAGCCTAAAGATAAATTTTCTGCATTCTGTACAGAATTAGGCATTAAATATTCATCGTCTTGCTTGGTATAATTCACATTTAATTCTGCTTTCCAACTATATTCATTCCCGCGGTTTCTGCTTAATGCATAATTAAGAGAAGCGGTTTGTGCCTTGTACGTAGAACGGATGTTATTATATAATTCCACCCAGCCACTTTGTGATTCAGAGTTATCGCGTTGAGAAATATACTGAATACCATCGATGTTACGATTTGTATATGTGGTTCTCATATAATTGGTATAGTCCTTTCCTTCCTGAATCATCGTTAAAGAAACATGAGCAGTTTTATCTTTTACACCGGCTATTTTTTTAGGAGTCGTATAGCTCTGCTGAACAGTTTCCGCTTTTACATCGTAACTGCCCTCAAGCAGTAAATTGAAAGAGGGCATACTGAAGTTGTACTGGAGAGCTCCACCGAAACGGTCTCCAATATAATTGCTGGTTACACCGCTGCCTATTCCTTTTATGGCTGTTCCCAAACCGTATAATATATAATAGTCCTGATCCACATAAGAGTTGACATTACTCATTCTTGAGTCTTCCTTGATAGAACTATACTTGAAACTTGCACCAAACTTGTGTGAATTATTCAACTTGTAAGTAATCCCCGGCGTCAGTCCCAGCGTATAAAAACGGGTATCCACACGCGGGTCGCGCTGTTTGGCAGCTAATGTAGCTACATAATTACCTTCCAACCCCAATGCCCAATGATTACCAAGTAAAGGAGTAGCTGCACGAAACTTCAGATCGTAATATTGATTTCTCCATTTGCTTAAGTGCTGGTCTGCGACATAGTAAGGCATTCCCCTGAATGGATCGGCAATGGAGGCGTTATATCCGGCATCTGTCAGATTTTTTTGTGCAAAATTAAATGCTCCCCACACATATGCATTTTTCAGATTGATAAAGCCTTCACTGGATACACCTACGATAGCCTCTTTCTGCCCCTCTTGCGGACGGCAATAGTTTCCGTCCTGTAAGTCATATCCCAATATAACATTCGAATAATTCTGAATATCATCGAATGGCATACCGGCAGCATTCTGTGAATGAGACCATAGTCGTCTTGTTTTCAATTGTTCCATAGCGGCGGGAGAGAAGCCCTGTGCCGCTCCCACCATACTTACAAGGCAGGCTATCATTACCAGCAGGCAGCTTTTCATATAGTTCATATATTGTTTTTTCATTGTTCTGTCTTTTTAGTTAATTATTACAATGTGTGATTCCATGAAGGCATTTTTGCTCCATTACGACGCATTACAGGAACAACGCCACGTTCAAAGTCATCCGTACTGTTGTTTGTATCCTGATATATATATGTACCTGTTTCTTCGCGAATAATAGGATTACCTTCTTCGTCTGTGGACAATTTGCGAGCAATACCTAAACCGCAATAAGTAGCTCCTACCCAAGTAATACCTGCATCAAGTACACCGGGGACACGTTTTGCATTCATCTTTGACTCATTGTTTACTGCTTCAACAGCATCCAATACATATTTAATAGGTATTTTTGCATAATAAACATTGCTGTTCGGTTTGCTAAGATCTGTTGTCTTCATATTTTCATCGTTGACCGGATCCCAAGCTTCTCCTTCAGGAACACGAAAAATCACATAAGCACCTCCGAATACGGATGTCAAATATTGTGGTATACTTCCCATCTCTGCTTTTCCTTGGTAGAAAACATGTTGCATATCATAAGCTGCCTGGTCAGGGAAGTTTGGATTATTCATATTAAACTCAAACTCAGAACTACTGCCGTCTATAGGACTTTGAGGGTTATAGATGTCCAACTGATGGTTAGCGGCAAATTGAGAAATGATGCAAGATTCACCTGGCGCTAACGGATATTCGGTTCCATTTCCTGGAAATTTCCACACACGTTCTCCATATGCATAATTATTACCGTCCGCTTCCGGCCAAATAGGTAATTTAGTGGTAGCTGTACCCGGAGTTAAATTTGCGAAATAAATACCGTCCAAATACAAAATGTCAGCAGAGTTATTGTATATCTCATAGAACTGGTCTCGGAATAGACTCCTCCTTTTTCCGGACGGCTACCGCAATAATAAATCTCCTTGAATATTAATGGGCTCACTTTAAGCCTTGTACTTCAATATTCAATGCGCTACCATGCTTAAATAATGCCGCATTTACAGAATTGCCATTGATGTAGTATTCATTGTTTTCTGTATCGATCGCTGTACCGGATACTGTTACCGAATAAATTCCGGGGATAATTCCGTCAACTTTCACACTATTATCAGTTACTTCTTTTACATAATGTAAATCTTCATCGTAATTGTCGAACTTTACAGTCAGATCTTTCAGTGTGGATATATTTTCAACGGTAATATCCAAATATACATCCACTGTGATAGGATTCACTTCTGCTGTGCCAGACATGTCCCTGAACGAATCGCATCCTATCAAAAGGTACTTGCCAATGTAAACAAATATATTAAATATTTTTTCATAACTTCCTAAACATTATAAAGTGAGTGATAATTCCAGCCCAAAGAAAAATCGGTTATTCAATTGAATATATGAACCCGGATTACGTTTGGATTCTCTGCGCGGATAACTTCTGAACATATTGTTGGCAAAGAAAGAAACACGTAGCATATTGCTAATTTCTTTAGTTACATTCAAGTTAAAACAAAAATAAGGACTGTATGATTCTTTTATAGCATTATTATGACTTACATTATTCAACATATATCCATATCCTGCATCCTTTACTTGCTGGGTAGTGGTATATTTCCCCTTGGGAAACATATTTACAGATGCATCTTCCAATGCTAAATAGCCCACAGGTATAGAATCGTTTCCAAATGTATTCCAATTAGACTGCTGCCAAATAGCTTGTGCTGTCATCGTAACAACAAAACCGATACGCGGGATATTGTGAGTGGCACGTAAAGTCGTTACAAATTGTTGTTTGTAACTTGCATTGCCTTCTTGAGAATAAATGGCCACCGGTTTACGGGCTGAAGCAGCATCTTCGCTATTGTCATAGAAGCTATAACCCTGACGCCAACTCTTAGTACGCATCCATGAGCCATTTATTTGGAAGGCCGTACGGATAGCATCAATACGTCCGATATTCAAATCAAATTCTAAACCTTTAGTTTCTATATTTAAATTATTAGTTGGTTTTGCATAAGTAGACAATACCGGTAGGCTACTACTAAGCTCTATCCCGTTTTCTGTGCGCTGGTATTCATTGTAGATAAATGTATTGAAGGTGTTGAAGGTTTGGCTCATTACATAACCATCCTTCAGACGCTCCTTATAAGCTATTACATTCAGATTGGTTTTACCCACTCGTAAATTAAAACCGACTTCTGCTTTATGATTTTGGGCAATCTTCAAATCTGAGTTATCTACTTGCCGAACTTCTGTGGTAGTCATAAACAAGCGCTGGCTTTCCGGAATATTTTCATTGGTAAGCTCATTTATATTGATATATTCAAAATATGCATTTTCTGGATATAAATAGAGAAGAGAAGGCATCTTTGCAGCAATACCGTAACCTCCCTGAAGACTTAATAGATTCGGAATCAAATCAATGGATGCATTTACACGTGGCGAGAAAATGCCTCCTACTACTGAGGTATGATCATAACGCACACCAGCCTGAATGTTCAAATCATGCGTACCGCTTATGGACCATTTGAAATTATCTTCCACATATGCACCAAATTGGTTAATGAAAGGAATATCCTTATAGTTACGTGGACGGAAAGATGAATTATGACCGTATTGACTACGATAAGGAGGAGTACTTGGGTCATAAGTTTTTCCTTTACCAACGTTACCGTCACTCCGGAAATCCGCACCAATCAAGATGCGGTTGTTTACATGACCGCTCGCCTTGAATAGAGAACTCGTCACTTTAGCAAACAAATTAACTTCACGACTATCGATCTCATAGTGTCCCAAATAGCTGCTTGGTAGATAAACAGCATAATGATTTATGTCTTCCGGTCCAAAATTAGTAATTTGATTACCATTGGCATCATAGATATGCTGACCTGCAAAGTTACTAAGTACCGCACCGTTTGTAGTGGTCATGGAATAAGGAGATGTAGCAGAACTGTATACGGTTTCATAATAACTGTCTTTATCCATATACGTACCTGACAATACATAGCGTAGTGTTTTTAACCAGCCCTTATTTATATTCCATGTACCATTGGTATTCAAAGTAAAACCTATATCGCGGCCTTCCGAAGCTGTTTTAGTTTGTTCATCATCAGGATTACGTTCACGTTGATCCTTACCATAAATAAAATCAAAGCTGGAATTGGTACGTAACTTATTATTAAAGAAAGTATTTGAATAGAGCAACTTTGTTGTGGCACGCTGATAGTGCTGGTAACTGGATATTGGATTATTCGTATTATAAGCATAATCTGCACTTACATTTAAAGCGCCTTTCTTTTTTCCAAGTTCAAAACCGGTTCCCATAGACACCTGATAGATATTGGGATTGGCTTTTGCTTTGACACGTAGCGGCTCACGACCAGCTTTTGTATTAATAATTACTGCTCCTGAGGTCAGATCACCATATTCAACAGAAGGGATACCACGAACGATTTGTATAGACTCTATATTTTCAGTAGAAATACTACGAACATCGGTTCCACCAGCCGGCGAGGCACCTCCGGCCAATGAAGCGGGTGTTTCCGTACCACTTAATACCGTAGGGCTCATCGCAGATAGATTAGCATTATTTGAGATGGGGGCACCATCACGAATTATTGCGGTGCCCATAGCATTCATCGGAGCTTCCGGACCACTGGAACTGGAAACTTGACGGATGTTAATCTGTTGTGCCGAACTCATATCTTGATTCTGTGAAATTCCACCTGGCATCAATGACATTACATCATATAAACTGGTCGCTTGCATATGGTCCATAGCAGAGCGGGAAATGTGAGAAGATGTGGATTTGCCTGAACGGCTGTTGGTTGCAGTTACTGTAACTTCTTTCAACTTAAAATCCTCATTCCTCATTGTAAAATTAAGAACCAAATCCTTATTTACATTTATTAAGGTGTCAATGGAGACTTTGCCCAAATATTGAATTTGCATACGAATTTTACCAGTAGGTACGTTTTCCAGTATGTATCTACCATTTTCATCAGAGGTTGTCCCTAGTGCAATTTCAGGAATAGACACAGCTGCAAATTCTAAAGGCAAACGCTTGTTGTTGTGGTCGTACTCATAAACAGTGCCTGTAAGTTTTACTTTGTAATTGTTTTGCGATTTGATAGGGAGGGCAATTCCTATGCAAATAAGTATAAACAAGTATATAATATTACACCCCAAAATACCTTTTTTCATAAGTAACATCATATTTATTAATAATGCAAAATTATATGTAAATTTTAAATTAAAACAAACCATTGTGTGTAACAAAACTAAAATTATTAAAAATACATGTTGTTTTTGTTGGTGCCGTTGCATAATCTCACAGACCTCAACCGTCTGTTGTCTAACAATATAGCAACTGCATTATATTTAGGAAAATCCAATATATATTAGTACTTTATTTAAGTTCCATACATAGTAATACGGATCTTGAGTGATTAAAAGCAAACTGCAAATCTAAATAAAAAACGGGATGGTTGTAGTTCTGATATGCTATATCTTAATACAACGCAGATAAATACTTATATTTTCATTGATAGATCTAACTAAGTTAAAAAACGGATTTTCTCCAAAATTCTTCTGATAGCTCCGTTCCAGCCTCATATTTATCGCACTTTACAGAAGCCCCAGTTCAAATATAAGGAAACTGTATCTCTCTTCGATAAAGATCTATTTTAGGACGCAAAATTAGATATTACAAAAGATTATAAAAATACCATTTTTTGGGTATAAAAACGCATCTAATACCTATATATAGGTATTAAATATCATTGGCAATGTATGTTCCATTTCATTAAGCAAACAATTTTTTGTATAAAATACAAATAGTACTTTTTTACCCACTTAAAAAGTGCAAGAATGTATAAAAGTCCATGTGTCAGCTATAATAGGGGCATGAATAGGCATCCGTTCCATACCTGTCCCTATTTGAATCGGTCACCCCACAGTGACCGGACATTACTCACCCAATTCGGATTCTCATTACAGTAGGCAACGAAAATCTGTATCAAGTTCCAAAGCCCGAGAATCATTCCATTAAACCTGGCAGGAATTGTGACAACATGTCTGCTTGAAACAGCTACTATTATGGTATCATGCTGTATTGTTATGCTATATACCATGTTCTAAGTCAAAACTCTTTTTTTTTAGAATTGAAGGTTTAAGGCTCCATCCGAAAGTCAATATCACTTTCTCAAAATTCTTTTCTACAGCACCCTTTGTATAAGTTAGGATGTCTTTCTCTAGAAAATTTTTGAAATCAGATGAACTCATGTCTCTAAAAATGTTTATATATTCTTTTTTAAGAAATTCATTTATGGCATGTGCCGATATCTTTTTTTGCGTGCACTTTTCTATAACATATAAGTTGCTTGGTACCGGTACCATCGTGTCCAGCCCCATGAAGATATTACAGTCTACCATAAGAGTATAAGCGCCGCTCTCGGCAAGAGGTGCGGAAATGCAGTAATTGGCTTGCTCAAGCAGAGAATCCACCAGTTCTTTTGTGGAAGAACTGATACTATTGGCCAATTGTTCATATCCTCTTAGATTCAGTTGGGATATGGTCTTTTCGATAGCCGGGATGAATTTCATTCCTGGACCCAGGTTCAAATCAAATCTTTTGTAATAGACAAGAAGCTCATTCCAATCTTTGTACCGTGAAGGTTTGATGATATTTACATTGTCTATACCATGTTGTTTAAGATACTCGCCGGAGGAAAATGCATCTTCTTTGAAGGTCTGTGTGTTTCCATCCGGGAAACTTAAATAGATGGTCTTATATGTGTCTCCAGTGTTGGTCCTTGCAAAAGCTTTACATTCCTCACCTTTGAGATAATATGCTGTGGTGATGTCAAAACCATTACCGCTGGCATCATTGTCATAGCAACAATTCCACTTTACCTTATCAGATGGGAATATACGGCTTATATTCTCTATTTGGGATTTGGTGACATATCCCCCCGTGCTTATGAATGCGCATGTGGTTTCTTTAGTATAATGGTTTATTTCGTAGAAACTCATTGCGTCAATAGCGGATTCAAAGAGATATATGTCTGTAACCTTGTCAAAAGGAACAAAATTGGCCATCCAACAGCTTTGTGCCTTGTCACCACCCGTGGCAAAGGCTTTATAATTGGTATTGGTCTCTGCAAAATAGTTCCTCATTTCAAAGTTAAGGATTTCCATCTGGGAGGGTTTGCGGAATGGAAAGCCGATATGATTGTTTTTTCCTACCTGGTAGATGAACAGTCTATTGGCGAAATCCTCCACAGTCTGTGGAGAGAGCTTCCTTTGGACGGTCAAATATGGATTATCCTTTTTGATAGGACGAGGATTCCAATAATTCAAATTGGATTCAATATCATTTGGATTCAGTCCCAGCAGAGGATTGTTTACCGTTTCGGTATCTTCATTGGTGATCTGTTGAGTAGGCATTGGTACACCATCAATGACGAAGAGAGGCTGGGTTCCTCCTGTGACGGAGTTGACACCTCTGATTCTGAAAGTCATTCCGCTTGACAATGAACCGTCTGTGGGGATAATCTGTACTCCGCTGATTTTGCCTTGTAGTGCTTGCAACGTCTGCGTAGAACTACTGTTTACAATATCTTTTATATTCACAGAAGCAACGGCGGTTGCAATATCACTTTTTCGCTGGCTACCATAGCTACAACAACCACCTCATCCATCTCTGTGACTGAAGGGTCTAGAATGATATCAAATCTTCGGTTCTTTCCGATAGTGATAGTTTTGGGCTTATATCCCAGATAACTGATGACCAGTTTTTCAGAAGGAAGTACTTTTATCGTGAACTTTCCTTCTAAATCGGTGATTACTGCATTGGTGGTACCTTCGATATTTATCGTGGCACCGATAAGAGGTTCACTCTTCTCATCCAACACTTGCCCTGAAATAGTTACTTGCTGTGCTAATGCTACAGTGAAATGTAGTATTAGAAACAATGTGCTTAATAGTACTTTTCTCTTCATAGTGCAGATATTAAAGTTTATAATAAGGATTAATACAATTAGATTTAAAATGGTAGTGCAAATAAAGCGAATTATAATATCCATGTTTTGACCTATTGTACTTTTCTCTTGACCAAATTACAGACTTTTTCTTCAAAGGTAATCGCTTTCTATTAATTTCATTTATCACCGCGTAAAATTATTCGATTGGACTTTTTATAGTGAGTATTATCATGGGGAGTATTAAAAAAGATTGGATATGAAAAATAGTATGTTAAATCATTCTGTTTTCTCAAATATGCAGTGGGGTGTGAGCGCAAGGAAAAATATCTGTAGAAATTGATAATAATGTATTTTATTCAAACTTTCCATTTATCCAAACTCTATCAGTTATCTGCACTTAAATCAGGCTTTGATATTTCAAGAGTTTGATAAATGATTAAGGATTCAGTCTGCATTAATACCGAACATAGCAGTCAGTGAACGATTGATACCTTACGTTCGCATCGTGCGAAGTCTATTCCTTTCCACACGGTTTTGCGTCCGGCTGAAGATGCACACTCGGCTTGCGCCTTGTTCCTTTGCTGTTTCTTTATACTTGAAGTTCTACAATTCGTTTCACAAAGAATTACCCTGTGGAAGTCTGCCCGCTTTCGCGTAGGGTGACGTTGAAACCTTTATCCAGGGCATTACACCATGGCATTCGCTTTCTCCACAATCCTTTACCCGCACCTCATTCGGCCGCTCTTACAATTGGCCACCCATCGGTTATTGGCTGACGGGAGAGATACGGGCTTACCAAGTTTCGCACAAATAACTGACGACCGACTTAGACTCCGCCTATCCACCAGCAGTGCGACATCCGTGTAGCACGATGTAACAGCGTACTATCCTGACTGCTTGCCTTTTGGAATGGCCCATAAATATCCGTGAGCTAATTCATAGTCACATGGTACGGCGATTCACTTAGGTTACTCATATCAGTCAGCTTTGACATTCTTCGCCTATGATGCTTAGGTTGGAACGTCGTTGTCAAGAGGGCTTCGCACCCGACCGTTGCCAGTCACGTACGCCTCTTCAGGCTACTATTGATGGAACAATAGGTTCAGACACGATGCTGAACAATTACTTGTGTGACCTCTTGGCGCACATTACACTACTAAGGTAATGCTTTTATAGGAGAAGTCACATCTGTAAAAAACTTATTATCATGCAATTATCTTACTTTATCTTAGGCTAAAAGCCCTTATTCAAGGTGTCTGTATCCTATCATCCGCTACCGCTCGGTATCGGATTCCTCCAGACCGATGGCATGGCATATCTCCTCCACCAGTTCAGGAAGGCCGGAGTCTTTCTCCTGACGGGGATCGGGTGGAAACAGCGTGGAACGAAAGACACCCTTACAGACAGGGTCCGCCTCCTTGTTGTAGCGGAGGGTGTTCGGAATGTGTGAGGACAGCAGCCGCAGCCCCATCCTGTGGATGACCCGGTTCCAGGCATCATACAAATTCTTCCGTCCCCTTCTATCCACCATGTTCCAGAACAGCCGGATTCCTTTCAAGTTGCAGTTCCCCTTGGCGATCAGCTCCTCTTCCAGCACCTTGGTAAACTGCAGGGAACTCTGCATGACGATATTGTCCGCCTTGAGCGGGACAAAGATATAGTCCATCGCGGCAACGGTATGAACCACCCCCTCGCTGCGGAGCGTTCCGGGAAGGTCGAAGAGCACGATATCGAAAGTCTCCCCTTTTTCGTCCATATAACGCCGCAGGTCTTCCACCCCCTTTTCCGGGTCGCTTTTGATGACCGGATAGGCAGGCTTACGGATTCTTTCGTACTGCCGGTACAGGTTCACCTTCAGGTCGTCATTTTTCATGACATTCTCCATGTCCCTCTCACGCATCAGGCGATGCTGTGCTGCGGGGAGTCACAGTCCACAACCGCCACACGCACGTCTTTGCGGTAATGCAGGACACTGGCCAGCAGTACCGTAAAGACGGATTTTCCGACGCCACCCTTCTGGCTGGCGATGGCAACCAACAACTCTTTTTCTTTTTTCATCATACTTCTTTTTCATTAAAAGTTAAACACTATTGTTTCAGAAACAAAAATAATGCTCCCATCGGGGGAGATCCCCTGTCATGGGGGACGAGCCTTTATGACCGGGCCGGGCAGGGACTCCTCCAGAATCATGTCCGTCGTTTCCCTGTATTCTTCCAGATGCCGCGAGACAAGGTGGTTGATGAACCCCTCCAGAGTGACCTTTCCGTTTCTCGAGGCTCCCGCCAGGATGGACAGTTTCCGGTGCAGGGCGGCGGGAATATGCAGCGACCGACGCTGCACGCCCGCAATGCCATGCAGGTATTCCTCCCCGTAGACGGACGGTTGCATGGGGCCATTTTTCCTTGCGGGACGTATAATGTCGTTACCGGACGTTCCACGTCTCTTCCGGGGACAGGCAGGCGCTTCCCCCATGATCTCACGGATGCGGTCCGCGTCCATCCCGCCAAGACCAATCCGCTCTTTTACGTTCTTTCCTGTCATGATATGCCTTCTTGGACAATGACAACGTTTTATCGGCGAGGTGTTCCTCCCGGCTGTCCGTCCTCATCCCAGGGACGGTAGACCTCACCGAGCAGGGAGGCGATGTCCTCCCTGTGTTCCTCCATATGGAGTTCCAACAACCGGATGATAAAACCGGAGATGCTGCCGCAGCCGGCGGCCCTGACCAGCATGGCGATCCGGCGGTGCAGTCTCCCATCAATGTAGCGGTCTTCCACTCAGCGGCTCTGGGAGCGGGAACCAGAAACCTCCTCTTGTATTCCTCCGGACCTGTCACTTTCCCTGCCCGGACCTGACTTCCATGACTTGGTATCTCCACCACTGGTTCCAGGGATGGGGAAACGGGAGCTGACAGAAGGTTCCCCGTGAGTCCGACCCTCTCGAGAACGATATCGGAAAGCCGGTTCTTTTCCTTTTCTGAATCCATATTTTAAAATCTTAAATTATTAAATTACACAACTGGTATTGTCTCGGAATACAAAATAAAGGAAGAAGAGAACAGGATGAAACCACCTGTCACTTATAGTCATCCAAAGTCAGTTATTGTCATGATACACATGACGGGGGGGACGGAGATGCCGTTCCGTTCGGACGGTTCTTCCTATGCGGAGGCGACATCAGAGGCCCGTAGTGGTGTGGAAAAGCGAGCGGGATTCCGTTTCCTTGTCCACCGTTCCTTTTTAATCCTTATGGGCAGGCGTGAGAGCGCGCATCCGTCCGGATACGGATTCTTAAATTATCGGTCTATGGGAGTGTAAAAGTATTAATCCGTTAATGGAGAATTATGAAGGAAGACCATAAGGTGTACACGGCTACATTCTCCATTTGCAGAAGTGTAGAAGTAGTAATCCATTAATGAAGATAATGCAGAAAAACCATAAACCATATACGGCTCACTGCCGCTCTCCATTTGTAGATGTGTAGAAGTAACAATCCATTAATGGACAATAGGGCATGTAAAGGGCAGATTTCCCGTATATTCGCCTCCTTATTCCCGAATTATGGACGTAAGTCATATGATTATGGAGAGATATCCACTTTATGGGGAGAGCAGCCGGCAAACACCTGATGGAAATGCCTCGTAAATCACAGGAGAATAGCCATACAATGGGCTAATACACAATAATTATTGGATAAATGTGGTCCGCTCCTGCGGACAGCAAGTTGTGTTTTCGTTTAACGAAAACAGGACGGTTTAACGGAGAATACACCGATAAACCGTTACTTATTTCAAGCTCCAGCGTCGCTTTTTACATATCTAATTATAATTCATTTGAAATCACAAAACAGATTGAACCGAATGTGGTTAGTTTGTCTGTTTATTTCATGTCCGAATCATTAGTATGCTATGTTGCAAAGTTCGTATTCATTATGAAAAAATCCGCTTACGAGAACAAGATATTCAGGTAATTTGCCATCCTTTCCCCAAAGAAGTTCGATGTTAAAAAGTTCAGAAAGCGTTTTGGCTATGTCAAATCCGAAGGCTTCGAGTGACGGACGCACTTTTTCCGGGTGTCGGCATGGTGTGCCGCAGTTACGCGTACACTCGTTATCTGAGCAGTGAAGACATTTACCTATATAGGCAAATGAACGCCCTCCATATTTCCGTTCCATATCCAATAATTCGCTCTCGATTCGTATCCGTTCCGGTAAAATGAGTTTTTGTGTATATTCAATCGGAATATCTTTGTCTTCAGGGATTATCTTCGTTGCCATAAGATGTGCATACTTGTATTGTCGGAGAAACGATTCCGTATCAAAATCAAATGGAGGACACCCCCAACTTTTACCGTAATTGGTACATTGTTTGCAAAGTTCAAGAAAATGTGGTTCGTCACGGAATTCGGCGATGTATCCTTCAACAGTGATGTCTGAAGTAAAATTTTCTACAGTGTATATACTCATTGTTTCAAAATCATTGTACCGCATAAGGAGTCGAAACGGATGTTTTCATTTTGGAAAAGTCTGTCAATGTATCCGCTTTTCTGCATTTCAGACGCGGTCAAGCAACTTAAATTCGGGGTATCTAACAATGCTATCGAATCGCACATGGACAACGCGATGTCAAGTTCATGTGTCGAGAACATGATACATTTTTTCTCGTCGTGGACAAGCCTACGAAGCAACGCCACAAGTTCGTAGCGATTAGGCATGTCAAGAAGGAAGTCGGTTCATCAAGGAGAATGATAGGAGTATCCTGTGCCAATGCACGAGCAATCATCACACGCTGGCATTCGCCATCCGACATTTTATCCATCGTGCGGTTTGCATAAGCCTCCATTCCCACCGAAATGAGCGATTGCATGACTATCTCCTTATCTGTTTCTTGCATCCTACCTATCCAGTTGGTATAAGGAGCACGGCCTATGGCTACGACATCCTTGCACCGCAGGTTGGCGATGCGCGTGCGCTCGGTCGTGACGACAGCCAGCGTTTTTGCCATATCTTCGGTTTTCATGCAGGCGATGTCGTGCCCGTCGAGAATGATTTTTCCGGAATAACACCGGTTCAGACCGGCTATGGCGCGGAGCAACGTCGATTTTCCTGTCCCGTTTCTTCCGATAAGGCTGTCAGTTGACCTTTTTTTATCGTGGCATTTACCTCGTGGAGCAACGAGTTTTCTTTGTAACCTATGGAAAAATGCTGTAATTCTATCATGCGGTGATGGATTTGTTGCGTAAAACCACCCATACGACGATTGGGATTCCCAATAGAGCTGTAATGGCGTTGATCGGCAAGGTGAATATTTTAGAAATGATGTCGCAAAGAAGCAATATCGATGCTCCCGAAAGAATTGTTCCGGGCAGAAGGACATGATGATCGCTATTTTGGAAAAGCATTCTTGTGACATGAGGCATAGCGAGACCTATGAAACCTATCGGACCGCAAAAAGCGGTTATCGTTCCGGCGAGCAGCGTTGTCGAGAGAAACAACAGGCTGCGTGAACGCCGAATATTCAGTCCCATTGTTACGGCATATTCCTCTCCGAACAGCAGGAGGTTAAGCGGTTTGATGGTCAGTACAGCCAACAGCAGTCCGGCAAACACCGATGGAACAAGAATCAGAAGTTGTCCGGAGGTGACGTCACCCAAAGCCCCCATCGTCCAAATGACAAAGGCTTTCAGCGATTCCTCTTTGCTGAGGTACTGCAATATCTGCACGACAGCACCTACGCCCGATGAGAACATCATGCCCAGAATCAGGATTACCATGATGTCTTTTATTCGCTGTCCGACGGCAGTTATCACGAGCAACACGACAGCCGCACCCACCCACGCTGCTCCGGCAATGCCTATTGATGAACCGATCCCGGCAAGTACACAAGTGCCACACCGAGACTTGCACCGGAACTGATGCCAAGGACATAGGGACCGGCAAGAGGATTACGGAAGAGGGTCTGCATCTGAAGACCGCTGACCGATAAGGCAGCCCCGGCCAACAGTGCCACTATAGCTTTTATGAGGCGTATGTTGAGTACGATTTTTTCCGTGGCACGGGAACAATTTCCCCCGGTCAGTGCTGCCCATACATCGCGGATCGGAATGTTGACAGCTCCCACGGCCAAGTCCAGTAAAAAAAGACCGACCGTGAGCGTAATCAATATGGAGAATAATATAGTCGAACGGGAACGCATCTATTTCAGTTGCTTGTAATACACACACTCTTCCTGCACCAGTTCAGGATGGAATATCTTCACGAGGTCGCGGAGCACGATGTCAGGATTCACGACGGCAGACTCGTAATAGTCGTTACCCCCGGCTGTGTTGGTACGGGCGTTGTTGTTATACACCTCTCCATTTTTGAAACATCGGGTATCGGTGAATTTCGGACATGATGCCTTCAAGTCGTCAAGGGAGTTCGCCATTCCCACGTTCAACCACATGTCCGCATCCGACGCGAGCAGATATGCTTCTTCTAAGTCAATGGGGATAGAAGCGTTTCCCGTGTTCTTCTGGTAGATATAGCGGCCTCCCGCATCAGTAATCAAGCGGGCTACATAACTTTGGGTTGAAGGCATGAACCACGAGTCGCCATAGGGAACATTAAGCATAACCGAAGGAGTGCCGAGGGTACTGTCGGCCACTTTCTTTTTCAAGGCGTTGTATCTGACCGGGATTGCGGCAAAGGCTTTTTCACCCTTCTCACGTTTTCCTGTGACTTCTGAAAGCACTACCATCATTCGGCCTTGCCGAGAGGCGACTCTTCAAGATAATCGCCGACATACATGAACGGTATGTCGAGTTCTTCGAGTTTGCTTTCCATTGCGCTTGCGCCGTTCACCCCATAGAGCAGAACGAGGTCGGGATCGAGCGAGAGCAGCAACTCGTAGTTGATGTTCCCTTCATAGCCGACATCGCCAATACTGTCGCGGCGGGCTTGGATGTCTGGGTTGGAAATGTAGTCGATTCCCGAAACGCCGGTTATACACCGGACTTCACCGATTGCGTCAAGCATGGCGATATGAGTGGAAGACATCGCACGATACGTTTGGCGTCTCCTTTGAGTACCTGTCCTGCAAACCCTTCGGGAACCTCTTCACCGTTGCGGACGATAAACAGCCATGTGGTTACACTGTCCGCTCCCTGCCAGGGATTCCTGACGGTTATCAGTACGCTTTCCTTCCCGCCCGCCCCTTTGATGTCGAAGCCGGAGGCATATTCGGAGCATAAAGCAGCAGGTTGAAATCATTGATTTTTGAGCTTTTGTTGTGGCAGCCTGTAAATGCCAGAGAAAGCAACAAAATCAGGCTTAAATTCTTTAATGCGTTCATATTGATGCAGATTATCGTTTACTATTTTTGTTTTTTCCGAACTTGGGTGTTATGCCGATGAATATCTCGAAATTGATGCCCGGCATGGGACGGGACAATACGGAAAGGTATTCTTCATCGAACAGGTTGTTGATGCTGCCCTTTAGCGACAGATCGGCCCATCGGAAAGAGAGCTGTTTTTCCAGTGTCACGTTATTCATGAAGTAAGGGGCAGATAGCCCGTCAGGGTATAGTCATTACTCGACATGGTATAACGCTGGCTGTAATAACACCATTTGTAAAGCAGGCTCCATGTCCGCCATGACAGACGTCCGGTCACCGTTGCGGAAAACTCCGGCACGTATGGCAACTGTTTGCCGACGGATTGGTCTGCCGGACTCATCGGTTCGCTCTCGTTGATCGAGGGAGTCCACGAGAAAGTTCCGTTCATATCCAGTTTCCAGTCCTTTCCGAGCATTATATCAAGGTGGGCGTTGGTCTCTGCCCCGTAAGCATGTACCTTTTTGAGGTTTCTGGGGGAGAAGAATCCCTTGGTTGTGGGTAGCCAGATGATCCAGTCGTCGATGTGCGAATCGAACCAGTTGATACCACCGCTCAAAGCATATACATTTTCTTTCCCCACCGAGAACGACAACCCCACGTCGTATGTGAAGCCGTGCTCGCTTTTCAGGTCGGGATTACCGCCCGGCAGAAAATAGAGGTCGTTCAGCGTGGGAAAACGGTAGTTCCGGGAGATGGAGCTTTCGCCACGATATTGCCTTTTTTCGACAGTACCCCGTCGATGAAGAAAGCCGGGATAACCGGGGCCCATTCCGTACCGAACATATCCTCGCGAAGGACAAGCGAGGCGGCAAAACGATCGACAGGCCGCCATTTCGCAGAAACGGAACCGGAAAACTCGACACGTCCCTTGTCATACCCGACAACAGCCTTGTTACCTTCCTGCGAGATGATATTTTTGTCCGCGCTTTCCACCAAATGCTGGTGTACGGAAACACCGGCCGTGAACAGCCATTTCTCTGAAGGAGCATAATCCCCGTCCGCACTTCCGTAGAACGTGTTAATCTTACTGCGTGAGCGGGTCATCGAAGCCATTTCGCCGTTTCCCTTGTCCCGCTTGTAATCATAGGCCATCCATGTGTGTATATAGCCGCCTTTTACACCGACCTTCCATTTCTCCCGCACGCGATCCCACGAGAGGACGCCGCGAAACGTCTGCTCCCTTTGGCGGTTCTCGAAGTCCATGTCGTTCCCGTAATCCGTGCTGAGCATCGCCAGTTCCCGGTTGGAATTGATATACCAGGCGTTTAGCCCGAACTTGTCGCCTTCGCCCGTGTTATAATAAATTTCCTGCAAGACGTGCAGATCCTTATAAGCCCCGCTGCGGTTGCGTTCCGTCGGGTAATAGGAACCGATGATGTTCTTGTCCTCGTCATAGATGTTTTCCTTCTTGTCCCGGTTTCGGTATTTGTAGTCGTTGGGGGAAGAGGAATACACCACACGGGTGGAGGACTGCCAGTGTTTGTCACCGTAGGTCAGGCGGAGAAACTCGTCGAACGTGCTGAACGACCCCACTCCCTGCACGTACTGCAACCCGAACCCTTCATGGTTGGCCGGAGCAAGTGGAGAGCCTGACCAGACCACCCAAGCCGCCGCCCGTTTCGTTTACCGATGACGTTCCGTGCAGCAGCGAGGCATCATCGATAAAGTAAGAAGGGATGGTGGAAAAATCCGTCATGCCCAGCATCGGGTTGTTAATGCGCATACCATTCCACGTCACTTGGGTATGCGAGGGAGAGGTACCCCGGAAAGCCACGGTGGATAACGTGGCGCGTCCGTAGTTCTTGACAAAAACGGATGAGTTGAATGTCAGCACATCGGCCATAGACAAGGCGATGTTCTCTTTCATGGCGATGGAATCGAAACGGGTTCGTTGCACGCCTATATCCTTCATAGGTCGTTTGCCCACCACCGTAACCTCCGGAATACGTAGTACCCTTTTGGTAATGCTGACGGAATTTTTCTGCTGGGCGGCAAGCAGAAAGGGCAGGCTTACCCCCACGAACAATAGAATAAGATGTCTTTTCATTTTTGTCCTCCTTCCTCGTTATTTCCAGCAGAAAGCTCCCGGAATGATTCCCACGTAAAATTCATCGATCAGCTTGCCTTGCGGCGAATAGCGATACACGATACCTTGTTGCTGGTAATCAATAGCGTCGGCCACATATACCTCCCCGTTGTTGGGATTGACCGTAAGGCCGTAGTATTTGGTGTCCCGAAACTCCAGAAAAGGCCGGACGGGAACACGGTCGGCTTCCACCGGCATTCGCCAAATATCGTTGTTGATCCAGTAAAGTGTATCCCGTGTACCGTTGAGCTGGACTTCCGAAGGCCAGTCGCCCAGCTTAAACTTGAACTGTTTCTCTACGGTGAAAGTCTCGGCGTCTATACGATAGAGAGACGGTGCCTCGTAACCGTATGGGCTGCCCTCGTAACCGCCATCCGTGATGGTCCACATCTTGTTGTATTTGTCCATGACCAGCGAAGTAGGTTGTATGCCGATGGTCAGTTCGTCCACGACCTTGTCCGTCTCCGTGTCGATTTTCAGGATGCGGTTCTGGTACGACCAGCAGTTCACATAGACGTACTTGCCGTATTGTACCATTTGTTCGGTGGAACCCGATTCCATGTCCATGTCTGGACATTCGATATAGCCGGTAATCTCGTATGTCTTGGGGTTGATGATGAAGATACGGTAGTCCCATATCTGCGTCACATAGGCTTTCTCATCCGACAGAAAATGGATATACCGGGGTGAGGTGAAACCTGTGATACGGCCCACTTCCTTGAAAGTATTGATGTCGATGGCGAAAATCACATGCGAGTTGTTCACCACGATCCAGCCTATACCGTCCCGGATAACCATAGACTGGGCCACATCGCCCAACTTGAACCCGTTGGCACGGTAAAACACTTCATTCTCCACTTCGCACGTGGCGGGATCGTAGTAGGAAAGCGTGGCATTGCTGTACTGGAAATTCCCCTCGTTGGTAATGAAAAGACCAGAGGCCGATACAGAGAAATCTTCCATCTCTCCGTAATCCCATTTCATGCAACTGCCGAAAACTGGCAGGCAGAAAAGAAAAAGGCAAATCCGTTGTATTGTTCTGCTCATTGTCATTCGGATAAAAAGAGTACCCGAATCATTACGGGTACTCTGGTTAAGGTATAAGGTTTAATCCTGCTGCGTATATTGTTTGTCCTTCATATTTTGGAAGGTTGGGTTATACCCACATTTCGTCACGCTCCAACTTTCCCCCGTAATCATTCCGTTTTCTATAAACTTGCCGAAGAAAGTGTAGTCGGTAAATTTCGTCAAACCGTCAAAAACAACCCCATGCAAGGTCTCCAACTTCTCCATGGAAAGTGTTTCCTGAGAAAGAGAAGTCGCACTTTTTATCTGTAGCGTACCATCTATAGTCTGTAATTTATCACAAGTAATGCCTGTTGCTTTATTAACGAACAACCCTTCACCTCCTACGTGAAGCAATTCCGGAATATCCAGCGATTTACTTTGTAAAGATATTGCTAACGAGCCCTCTCCCTCTTTATAATATACAGGAGAAGCTGAACAACAAACTTTGGATAGTAAGGGCAAGTTACAACTGGTAAAATTTCCAGATAAATAGAACTGTCCTCCCACTTCTTTCAAGACTGGCATTGTGATTGAAGCAAACATGGTATTTGGATATATCCATATCCATCTATGATTTCCAAGTCGGGAAATTTGGCATTGCTTCGCATTTGGCCTGTCACATTTAGATTTCCATATACATGTTGAATTGTCGATATGGTATAATCGGTATTGTTGGTGGTTGGCTTACAAGTGAAGTCTTTGATATTCTTGAACGTGATTTCAGGGAACTTATTATTCGTGAGACTGGTGATGACAAAATTTACATTTGACAAATCTTCGGCTGTTTCAATTTTGGAGAGCTGCACCTTGTTTATAATTTCAATCTGGGGCGCTGTTTCTCCGAAGGTTTCAAATCGGGCGTTCGGCAACAGCAGTGTTCCGCTCACATCTTCAAGATAATCCAGCGTGATGCTTCCAAGTGTGGTGATCTTGCTCCAGTCGGGAAGTTGTTTGAGTGCCGTGAAATTCTTTATCTTTATCTGTCCCTTTATCGTTGTCAGTTTGTCCATTCCACCGAAAGCCTGAAGCACGTCATTTCGTTGGGGAACAAAACTACCGGTAGGAGGAGCTTCCATATTGGCTTCCATAATAATACTTCCGTTTACTGTTTCGATTTCCGGAAGGTTGATGGTTTCCAACATCACGGGGACGGTATGGAAATCAAGGCCACCGGTCTCTTTCAGCTTAAGGAAGCTCATGGAAGTCAGCTTGGCAAGATTGTTTACGGACAAGACCCCTCCGACACTTGTCAGTTCCGGTATTTCCAAAGACGCAATCGAACCGGCTGCTGTGTTCTCTTCATTGAGTCCTTGAAGATTCAGATCCTGACCTACAGTAGTCAGAACCGGAAACTCAAAACTCTGTAACGACGACGCATTGAACATCACGCTTCCTTCAATAGTTGCCAGTTTCTCGAATAGGACATACGTCACTTGGTCGTTATATACCGATATGTCTCCGGAGAGCGTTTCCAATGCTTTCATGGAAATCATGTGAAGTTCCGTAGCTTTCGAGGCGACATCGGTCGAACCTACCTGTAAACCTCCGGCAGAAACGATATTATCCAACCCTGTCAAGTCTGCACCGTTGTAACTGTTACGAATGACAATGTTGCCAGTAACCTCTTTCAAAGATGCCAATGCAGATATGTCAGTGATTTTTTCTGCCTCTTCCGCATCAGAGCCGATAATCAGGTTCCCTTTGACAACGGTTGTTTTGGTTGCGGCAAAAGAAGCTACCTCCTCGGTGGTCTTCAACTCCACATCTCCGTCAGATTCTATCTCGCTTTTCACGACCTTATAGGTATATTCGCGGGCATCTCCGTTATAGGATGTCACCCGGAAGGTTCGTTCGTTATCCCAGTCCGTTACCGTTTCAGGATCAGGTATGATTGTTGCAGAAGTTGTGTACTTGAATTCCACTTCGGCGTTGTTCAGCGATACCGTATAGGGAACGGTTATTGTTACTGTATTGTCCGTAATGTCGGCCGTGTACGATTTCCCGTCCACGGTCATCACGACCGATGTGATGAAATTTTCATCTGCATCTTCAGGTATAATTTCATCGTTTTTGTCACACGCTCCCAAAAAGAACAAGGATAGGAGCATGGGAAGAAAATAAATTTTCATACTTGTAATTTTTATTATTTGGTTAGATCCTCAAAAGAAAATACCTCCGTAGAAACTTCGCCCAGCCAGCCGCTTTTGGCCAGAACACCGCATTGTATTTTGATAAAGTCAATATATTGCAGATTGGCTTCCGTTCCATCGGCATGGATGGCATTGGAAATTTTGAAACCGTTCCTTTGTCCGCTTCCATCCACCGTACTGCCGCCTTCTATCTGGTCGTTTCCGAAATTATCCACGTACCCCCAGTCATAACTCTGATTATCCCAATAACCGGTTTGAGAATCTTGGGTGTTGCGGGCGGCCAGACAAGTGCCTGTCAGGGTATAACTGTTTTCCGAAATCCAAGCCGGATAATAATAGTCTTGTGTATGATAAGCGGACAGATAGTCTACCCAGCCGTTTCTACCGTCGGAACTGATCCATTGGACATCCATTTTTTGCCTTCCGGACGGTAATAGGTCACTTCAAAATTCTGTATTGTTTCTTCCTTGCCTGCTTCAGATCCTTTCAGTTCGTACCACTCGTCATCCGGCAATCCGTTTCCGTTTATATCTTGCATGACCCATACGATACCCGGTTCGGAACTGCCGTCAAAGGCGTTCCCCTGAACACAGAAATCATATTGGTTACCCGAATTGGGAATACTGTGGTCGAAGCCGACGATGATATAACCCCCGAAAGAACCTAAAGAGACGTGCAGTTTGTCTTTCAAACGCTGTGTTGCCCATGCGACAGCCGCTTCAGGGGATGTTTCGTTGCCGGTCATACCGCCTATCGTGCTCGTCTCGTTGATAAATTGGCCGGGAGCTGGGGTATATTCATAGACTTTATTCCAGAGCTTGGAACTTCCCGAAGCCCGGAAGCCGTCTTGTTCCTTTTTGTCCACACAAACGACTTTTACGGTGGCAGTGACAGCCGTTTTCCCTTTGTCGATATTCCTGCTTATTTTTTCCGTCGGTGTGTCTTCCGACACAGTACAGGAGACGGTGTATTCTCCGGGTGCGGACGGCGTGAACTTGAACATGCGTTCCACTTCTCCTTCCATGACCTGACCGTCCACACTCCACTCAAAACGGGGATTGTCGAAATACTCCAACAACGGACGCAGGAAAACAGGACGGTCGGCAAAAGTGTACCTGTCCGTGGATGTTTGCAGGTAAGACGGGGTCGGGAATTTGACAACGTAGGGCATCGTTTCCACGACCTCTACGCTTACGTCTTTCGTTGTTGTCCCATCTATATTGGAAGCGTTGATTGTCACCGTATAAACACCGAGTTCTTTTTCATTGAAAGTATAAGTATTCTCGGTGGAAACGATTTTTCCTTCCCGTACCCATTCGATTTTGAACCCTTCGACATCCGAATGCTGAATATCGGGAGTAAATGTGTAATCGGTATTCCGGACGACTTTTAGCCCCTGCGAAGGTAGTGCCAGTGAGATGACCGGAGGGGTGAGTTCTTTCACTTCTACTTTCAGTTCCTCTTCGGCATAGCCTTCCGCATTGTCTACTCTTAGTTTGACATAAAAATCCCCGCATTCATTCCATGTACGTTGAAGAGACGGACCCGAAGAAACCAGCGTACCGTCTATCGTCCAAGCAAAAAGAGCATCTTCAACATTCTGGTATGTCGGGGCGATAGTCAATTCGTGATCGACCTTGACCGTGTAAATACCGGTCTCGCTGTCAAGTTCTATTATAGGTTGTCCTCCTACTTCTTCGGTAATGACTTCATCCTTGTTGCAGGAGGTGAACAGCATACAGGCAGAAATAATAAAATAGTGAAAACGATGCATGATGTGTGGATTTTAGAAAAATAACAGGGATACCCCGACAGAAGGGATATCCTTGTATTCTTTTATTGTATGGTGATATCATCAATACAGATATAAGCCGGAGTATTCAAACCGTATGCTCCCGAATCCGAACCCTCGAAGTTGAATTTCACACTTTGCACCCCTTCGGCATTGATTTCCCAATAATCCCATGTCGTGATAGGATCAACCTGTTGTTGGCCGTTACGATAATCGGCTAAAAGACGTTTGTAAGTGCGGATCAGACCGCCATTCGCATCATAACATTCCAGATTCACTTGGAAATACCCTTTCATCTCTTTCAGAGGAGTCGCTACCCCCGTAGAACCGAACTGATTACCATAAGTAATGACACCATAAGTGTATGAGGTGTTGCAGATCCACAGGCCGACCAATTTCCGGGGAACATTGAAATAAAATTCTGGTTTAGCCATCCATGCCTGATTGTAAGCATCCACATATCCGTAAACGACACCGAAATTGGAACCGCTGTGCCCGGCTTCCTTATTCTGTCCTTCCGCTTCCACCGCAGTGTTATAGACAGAACATTGGTTTAGATAAGAATACCACCAGTCTCCGGTATTTCCCGACTGATTGGAGCGGATGTTCCAGTTGGAAAGTGCGATGCCGCCGCTGGAATACTCTGTGCTTCCACCTACAGTATTAAACATTGAAAGGAAGAGATATTCTTCCGGAGTATTGTCGTAAATGGTGGTTACTTGAGGATACCTTGGTACGAATAAAGATTTTCTCCGGCCGAGGTAGGTCCTGCTAACATGCCGGGATCGAAATCATCGAAAGTGATAGTTAAAGTACCGTCCGAATTTGTCACAGCACGGGTTTGCGAAGTTCCGGAATCAACCGGGTCCATCAAAAAGTCATCGTCCGAGCTACAGCCAGAGAACAAGGCGGTTGCGGTAAATAGACAGGCACCTGCCAGAAAGCGTAATTTTCTTTTCATAGGTCACTCATTTTAATGTAAAACATATTATTAACAAACACAAAAAATTCCCGTTCGTGCGGACTTACACGAACGGGAATATGTCTGTCTTCAAATATTGAATGGCCGATGAGCTATTCCTTATTTGATTACGACCCGTATATCCGCAGGTGTAAATCTCATTCCGGTCATGGCAGGTCTTCTGACTCGTCCCGGTCATCGTGCCTTCCCGGTATTACACCAGTGGCAAAAGTTCGATGTCCGTTTTTGTGGACTCACAGCAGCGGGTACTGTCCCGGATTTTCACCGGGTTCCCTTTTCATTCGGAAGGCGTAAACCTCCCGAAACCATTTCCCGACTGCAAAATTATCTATATTACATATCAATTCCAAATAATTCATAATATTTATAATAAAACACACAAAGCATGACAACCGTACTGTTTTAATTAGAGCATTCAAGTTTACGACAAACGAAGACGGTAATTATCATACACAATATCCATAAACCAACAAAACAGCTTGCCATTTTCCATAACAATGCGTTCTGGAATAGATAACTGTTAGCTGCAATTATGCAAGCAAAAAAAGCAGACAGAATAATGACTATTAATATCATGCACCAGAAATTAATCCTATAAATTTATGGAAAACAAGTAAGGGAATGGAAGTTCCGTTGCCGCATGGATGCAGGTGAAGGACCTTCTCTTTTAACGTTGGATACGCCAATGCACGCCAACGGAAGACTCTGATATTATCTGTTTGGAAAGGATATAGGATGTGCGTTACTTTGTCGCATATTCAGAATCTTAAAAAGAATTTTAGTATGGAACTGACAATTATTGAAACAAGCGCGTATTAGGAGTTGAGAAAGCTGGTCAGCACGCTGGTCGTACAGATGGGCGACTTCCAGAAAAAGATTGCCCCGCCTGCGCCGGACAAGTGAATGGATGCGCAGGACGTATGTGATGGACTTATGCCCAAACACTTTCTGAAGAGTTTCCAGCAGCATCCCCTTGAGTATGGCCAGAACGGCAAATGCGTGGCGTCCGATGTGCGGGGTGACCTCGCCCCGGAGTTGCATTTCCTGCCTATGATTCCAAGACTGAGCCGCATGGCATTGTATTCACCTACCGGAAAGACACATTCGGGGAGTCTTTCTTTTCATCCGTACCCCTATATTTTTCAATCAGTTCGATAGCAATGGGCAATAATTTTACGACATACGCCACTCCCGTTTTTATACGGTTGCCCATCAGCCATGTACCGCCGTCGGAGTCGGTATGGATATTATCGTATGTTATGGCTTTCAAGTCCACATAGGAAAGACCGGTGAAGCACATGAACAGGAACATGTCGCGCATGGCACGCTGGCGTTTGTATCTCGGTTCTATATGGATTATCCTTTGCAGTTCCTCTTCGGAAAGGAAAGAACGCCTCTTGTATTCGGGCATACACTCGAATGATGCGAACGGATGAACCGTATCCAGCCTTTTTCCTGCGCGATATACATCAGCCACTTCAAGGTATTGACACGCCCGAAGACAGTGGAGTTTGCCAAAGCGCATGTACCGAGCATCCAGTTGTAGTAATCCTCGATGAATGATTTCTCAAGTTCTTCGATGACAATATCCTCTGCATTCTTCTTCTTTTCATGAAAAGCAGGAGACTCTTGTAATCGGCAACCAGACCGCAGTAGGTGCTTTCGGCTTTCTCTATGCCGATTTTCTTTTTATACGGTTCCAGCTGTTCCCTGAAAAGGTTCATAAGGGTGTGGCATTCCTCTGAGAAGCCGACATAGCGGTTATAGACTTTCTTGGCTGTAACAAAACTGTCGTGGTCGCAGATGTACTGGTAGTGCCTGGTGATTTGCGCCTTGATATTGTCAAGCTCCTGATTGAGTGTACGGGCCTCCTCGGACTTGCCTTTGGCCCGGTTGGTTTTGACGTCCCACAAAGCGAGGGACACTTCTTTCTTACAACTGAAACCGGCTTGGGTTCCATTGATGGTGATACGGCCCATAATCGGTGTCTTTCCGTTTTTTACAGACTGTTTATTCTCAAAACACTTAGCTATACATGGTCTGCGATAAGCTAAGAGAGATTCCCCTTACACAAAAGCATGGCATCTCCTTGTCGTATCTCGCCTTTATACTTTTATGTATAGTAGTCTACCGGATCGAATGAACAAGACCTATCCCATACATAAACCAATTTAGACTGCTATGTTATTTTTGAGGAAGAAGATGGAATGAGACCAGATACCCTCTTTAAGGCTGACTGTAAGTCGATTAAATGTAGAAAAAGATTGCTTTTGTCACAAGTAAAGTGTATATTTGCATTGAAAGAATCGTTCTTTGACAGAGGCAAAAGAAAACAGAATATTGTAATTCGCTCGTTTCTAAATCGTTACCTGATATTAATTAAACAGAAATAACTGTTTAATTTTCAATTAGATAGAGATTGTATGATGTTTCGCAGTATAAGAGCTCAATCTATCACCCAATCCCAGTAATTCGCCCAGCAACATCAACTGACGATTGAATGTGCGCAATGCCAACTGATATTCACGATAGGCTTCCGGAGTCCCTTCACGACTTTTTAATAAAGAAAACAGATAAGGAGAAGAACTGTCACGGTTCATATATCTCTTTACCAGAATCATCGCTTCTGCAGTTAGAGTCACCGACAAGGTGCGGCCTGTCTTACGTCTGCGATATGTAATCACATTGTCACGTAAATCACTTTTACGCAAATAGGCGAGATCGACAAAAGGCAAACCGCGCAATAAAAACATAAGGATAAATAATTCCTGTGCCTTGCGTAATGACGGAGAACCGACAAAAGCCTGTGATAACCTGGCAAATACTTTCTTTATATCCTCCTCACCCAACGCACGTTTATGATCGGCACGAGTGCCTGTATAAACAGAACGAAACAGATGAGGAACATAAGGTGCCTTACGAAGATCGACAGCACGATTATAAACTGCACGAAACGTGCGCAAATAAGTGGAGACGGTATTCCAACTACATCCACGACTACGAAGATGCACTTCGAACCCTTTTAACCACTCCGGACTCACCTCATGGAAGGTGAAATCCTCTTTCCCACAATAAGCAATGATGGCATTGAGACTGCTACGGTATACATGGGCAGTGCCAAAGTTTCCCTCCATCTGTAGCCCACGGGCTACTTGCTTCATAAATGTTACTACTTTCAACATCTCTCGATTTATTAATAAATTAGACAATAAATATAAGGGTATTCCAACAATCGAACAAATTGAAGGCAGAGATGTTGCAGGAATACAAAAAAAGAACCACCTCCCCTTATTAGGAAAGTGGTTCTTATCTTCTTTATATATTCTTAAGCGAAAGCTGGAATTACATCATTCCGCCCATGCCTCCCATTCCGGGAGCGCCCATTGGCATTTCAGGTTTATCTTCCTTCTTTTCTACAATTACACATTCAGTAGTCAGGAACATACCAGCGATAGAAGCTGCATTTTCCAAAGCTACACGAGCAACCTTAGCAGGGTCTACTACACCGGCAGCATGCAAGTTTTCGTAAATATCCAGACGAGCGTTGTAACCAAAGTCACCTTTGCCTTCACGTACTTTCTGAACAACTACCGCACCTTCTTTACCAGCGTTAGCAACGATCTGACGAAGTGGTTCTTCGATAGCACGTTTGATGATTTCAACACCGGTTGTTTCGTCAGCATTGTCACCCTTCATGCCATCGATAGCATCAATTGCACGGATATAGCTACGCCACCACCCGGGATGATACCTTCTTCGATAGCAGCACGAGTTGCACGCAAAGCATCGTCCACACGGTCTTTCTTTTCTTTCATTTCCACTTCAGAAGCAGCACCTACATAGAGAACTGCTACACCACCTGACAATTTAGCCAGACGTTCCTGCAATTTCTCGCGGTCATAGTCAGACTTAGTTGCCACGATTTGTGCTTTGATCTGTTCGCAACGTTCTTTGATGCTGTCTTTGTTACCTGCACCGTTTACAACAGTTGTATAGTCTTTAGTAACTGTAACTTTGTCAGCAGTACCCAACATTTCGATAGTAGCTTGTTCCAGTTTCAAACCTTTTTCTTCGCTGATAACAACACCACCTGTCAGGATAGCGATATCTTCCAACATTTCTTTACGACGATCGCCGAAGCCCGGAGCCTTCACAGCACAGATCTTCAATTGAGAACGCAGACGGTTTACTACCAATGTAGTCAACGCTTCGCTATCTACATCTTCTGCAATTACCAACAGAGGACGACCTGTTTGTACAGCCGGTTCGAGGATAGGCAAGAAATCTTTCAGATTAGAAATCTTCTTGTCATAGATCAGGATGTAAGGTTTCTCCATCTCACATTCCATTTTTTCTGTATTTGTCACGAAGTAAGCTGACAAATAACCACGATCGAACTGCATACCTTCTACTACACCGATAGTAGTGTCTGTACCTTTTGCTTCTTCGATAGTGATTACACCGTCTTTAGAAACTTTACGCATAGCGTCAGCAATCAATTTACCGATTACCGGGTCGTTGTTTGCAGATACGGTTGCCACTTGTTCGATCTTGTCATAGTTGTCACCTACAGTTTCAGCCTGATCCTTGATTGATTCTACACTTTGGCAACGGCCTTGTCGATACCACGTTTGATATCCATCGGGCTAGCACCGGCAGTTACGTTCTTCAAACCTTCAGCTACGATAGCTTGTGCAAGAACGGTTGCAGTAGTTGTACCGTCACCGGCATCGTCACCTGTCTTAGAAGCAACTTCTTTTACCAACTGTGCACCAGTGTTCTGGTAAGCATCTGCCAATTCGATTTCTTTTGCTACTGTCACACCGTCTTTTGTGATGTGCGGAGCACCGAATTTCTTCTCAATGATAACGTTACGTCCTTTCGGGCCCAGAGTTACTTTTACTGCATTTGCCAAAGCATCGACACCTTTTTTCAATTGGTCACGGGCATCGATATTGAATAATATTTCTTTTGCCATCTCTTTATTTACTATTTAAAGATTTACTATTTACTATTATTAATTAATCCAAAACAGCGAGAACATCGCTCTGACGCATAATCAGATATTTAGTACCTTCAACGTCAAGTTCTGTTCCGGCATATTTACCATAAAGAACTGTATCGCCTACTTTCAATACCATTTCTTCGTCTTTCGTACCGTGACCTATTGCCACAACTTCACCCTTCAAAGGTTTTTCTTTTGCTGTATCAGGGATAATGATACCACCAATTGTTTTTTCTTCTGCAGGTGCAGGGAGGATAAGCACTCTGTCTGCTAATGGTTTAATGTTCATAGTTACTTGTTATATTTTAGTTATACATTTAATAGTAGATGTTACCCGCCATTTTTCAGGCGGAACGCTAAAGTTATTGCGAAAAGCGTGCCAAAGTAAATAAATGATTCTTTGTCAGAAATAGACTGACAAAATGACTGACAACTTGCATTGTATGGCAAAAAAGTATATTTGTCACCTACTTTTTAAACAAAACAAAAGGATTATTCCTTATAATGACGTATATTCGTAAACGAACCATCAAATGCACTGTATAAATAATATGAATGGAATAGCATCCGGCTCATCATCGCCTCTTGCGTCTTCTACTCCTGCACTTCGCGTACAGGAGAGATTTCTCCTGTACATGAACAACAACAGACAGATTCGCTGTCGCAAGATACAATAACTCAACCCGAGGTTAAACCTGTTGAAAAGAAACTCACAGCAGAACAGATACAAATCACCAAAGATTTATTGTATGACCAATATACATTGGAAGACACCTATCCTTATAAAGACACTACCCGGCAATTTCAATGGGACAAAATCAAAGAACGGCTGGCTTTGCTTGAAAATATACAGTTGCAGCCTTCCACTTGGGCAATTCTCCAGAATTACAAAAATAGAAATGGAGAAGCACCGCTTGTGAAGAATTTCAAAAGAAACGCTTACGGACGGGTGGCGGATACTCTCGGCATAGAACGTTACCAATCCGTTCCGCTTTATTTGTTGACCGACACATTAGTGCCCGAACGATACGGGCAGGATGGAGAACTAACCCGTTTTATCGAAGATGGGGAAAAATTCATAACAGCAGAGCCAATGTTTACCGGAGATGAATGGATGATTCCTAAAAAGTATGTCAAAGTAATCGGAGATACGATTGTTTTCAACAAAGCTGTTTTCGTAAACCGCCACAATCAGAATATCGCTGCTCTCGAACGTAGCGGAGAAGGGCAATGGATGGTTCGTAGCATGAATCCTTCCACTACGGGACGTCACCTGCCGCCGTATGCACAGGAAACTCCTTTAGGAATGTTTGTATTACAGGAAAAGAAAGCGAAGATGGTATTTCTAAAAGACGGTTCGAAAGAGACAGGAGGTTATGCTCCTTATGCGAGTCGTTTCACGGATGGAGCCTATATTCACGGAGTACCGGTCAATGCTCCCCGCAAGACACAGATAGAATATAGTCCGTCGTTAGGAACGACACCGCGTTCGCACATGTGCGTACGAAATGCAACTTCCCATGCCAAATTCATTTATGATTGGGCGCCTGTAAATGAAACTATTATTTTTGTATTGGAATAAACGTTGAACAAACATACACCACTATTCCCGAATCGCTACTACCTATCGTCCAAAGTATAACTAGAAAAGTTCTTTTCTATAAGGTGAGAACTTGCTTTTCTCTTGGGGAAAAGTTACTTTCCCCTTACCAGGGAAAACGCATGAGTGCTAATTATTTAATAATCAATAGTTCCCTTCTCTTCTCAAAACATATTTAATGGCAATACTCTTGTATATCTAATAATAAATAAAGTCTTCCTAGTTACTTTTCCTCAT